>ERZ1673741.273-NODE-273-length-66338-cov-33.973115_pt1 | contig 66338 bp, 29 predicted proteins | sample MGYA00580209_ERZ1673741 | MGnify/ENA primary metagenome ERZ1673741 (study PRJEB41218, sample SAMN15661754) | gut metagenome | host: Homo sapiens | place: Canada: London | collected 2015-08-20/2019-03-30 | study: EMG produced TPA metagenomics assembly of... | reverse complement strand
CGCTATTGCATGATAAAAGTGGCACTATTGGAGTGTAAAAGTGGCGCTATTGCAGAAAAAAACGGCTCGTTTGCGAGTCTGATTTCATAATATTTCTTCAGAAAACCACATAACACACTGTGTATTAATAATATAGCCCAAAGCGCTCAAAACTCAAGAATTTCGCACCAAAGATTTTGTTGTGCGCTGAACGAGGAGTATTGAGCATCAGAAATGCAAATATTGTATTCGGCAGAACTACTGAAGAGTGCGAAAACATGTTTAACTCCAAGTCCTAATGACCGATTTGGGTTAAATTAATTAAAAAAGCTTCACCCTCAGTCCCTTGTGTAAAAGAATTTGTAAATAATAGTGGGACTACTGAGGATGAAGCGTCGAAAAGGTTAATATAAAGTAAGGTTAAGAAAGTGCTTTGCTTTCATTTTATTAGTTTGTTACGTTTTTTATATATACCTTTGTCCACTATATAGAAATTTAATCTGCATTGTTAGTATGAAAAAGATCTTAAGATTATTGTTTTCCTTCACTATATTCTGTTCGTTGTTTCTCTCCGTTACGGATTCTGTAGCACAGTCGGTAGGCCAGTTTGTGGTTAAGGGCGTGGTGGCTGATGAGGCTACGAAGGAGGGTGAGCAGTATGCCACTATGAAAATCACTCCCGTGGCAGACTCTACCGCTACGGCAGCGCTTGCTGTTACGGAGCGCGACGGAGGATTCTGCATGACGTTGAAGGCAGCTGGCAGATACCGTATTATGGTGAACGCGATGGGCAAGCAGCCAGTTGTGCGTGAGTTTGCTGTCTCTGTCGGTCATCCCCAAGCCTTACTCGATACCTTATATATAAAGGAGGCTACGAATGTGCTTGGTGGTGTGGAGATAGTGGCGCAGAAACCGCTTGTCAAGGCTGACATAGACAAGATTACGTACGACATCGAGGAAGACCCTGACTCGAAGACCAATAACGTGCTGGAGATGTTGCGCAAGGTGCCGATGGTGACCGTCGACGGTGACGAGAACATAAAGGTGAACGGTAGCGCCGGCTTCAAGGTATACGTAAACGGACGACCTAACAATATGATGTCGAAGAATCCGAAGGATGTGCTGAAGAGCATGCCGGCTTCGTCCATAAAGAAGATAGAGGTGATCACAAACCCCGGACCGAAGTATGATGCGGAGGGTGTAGGTGGCATCCTCAACATCGTAACTGTGGGCAAAGGCATTGAGGGCTATTCTGTTACAATGAATGCGGGCGGCGGCAACACGGCTACCGATGCAGGTATGTATGCCACGGTGAAGCAGGGCAAGCTGACCGTGAGCGCCAATTATTCATACGACTACTATGACTCGCGTAACCGCAAGAGCAGCAATCTGTATGAGTTTACCGGCGACCCGCATACGCCGTCTGCCTATAACCGTACGCAGACAGGCAAAAGCCGTTCGTACAATCATACGCATTCGGGAGGATTCGAGGCGAGCTACGACATCGACACACTCCGACTGGTGACGGCTTCGTTGGGAATATGGTCGAATCGTTCGCGTTCGCACAATACATACACCACCAATGCCACGTTGCCACTAACTGCCGCTCCGCTTTACGCCTACACCAACAGCGGACGTTCGGTCAGCGACTATATGTATATGGACGGAAGCATTGACTATCAGCGACTCTTCAAGCTTCCGGGGCGCATGCTGACATTATCGTATAAGCTGAACGGTGGAACGGACAGAGGCGACTATAATTCGGCTTACGACGTCACGGAGGTGACCGATGACTGGCGGGCGTTTATGAACCGGCTGCGTGATGAGCGCCGCGATGATGACGGACGAAGCATGGAGCATACCTTGCAGGTGGACTATACCACGCCAATTGCCAAGGCACATACGATGGAGATGGGTGTGAAGTATATCTTCCGCGACAACCGATCGAACGACGACCGATATATTCGTCCCAATGGTACGTCTGATGAATACGTGTTTGATGATGAATATTCCACGCATTATCGCCATGAGAACGACATCCTTGCTGCTTATCTTGGCTACGGACTGAAGCTCGGCAATTTGTCCGGCAGACTCGGTGTGCGCTATGAGCATACGTTCCAGAAAATAAAGTATGCGCTTGGAGTGGGGGAGAACTTCTCCACCGACTTCGACGATGTTGTGCCGTCAGTAAGTCTTGGCTATAGGCTTAACGATGCTCAGAGTCTGCGCCTTGGCTATAATATGCGCATCTACAGACCGGGTATTTGGTCGCTCAATCCTTATCTGGACCAGACCAATCCAGAGAGTCTGTCGCAGGGCAACCCTAACCTTGTGAGTGAGAAGAACCATAACGTGCAGTTCACGTATAATCTCTTCGCTTCTCGTTTCTCCACGAGTTGGACGCTGCGTTACAGCCTCACTAACAATAACATAACGAGCGTGACGACGCTTGTGGACGACCGTACGATTGAGAGCGTAAAGAATCCTACTGGCAACCTCGTCAACTACACCACATACCGTAATATCGGACGCACGCAGATGGCGTCATTGTCGGGATATCTGAGTTGGACGGTCTTCCGCAACACCCGTCTTAACCTTAACCTTTGGGGCGACTATTCTGACTATGACGACCGTCAGTCGCTGCATAACTATGGTTGGTCGGGATCGATGAACGGTGGCGTGCAGCAGACTCTGCCGAAGAACTGGAAGTTGAGCCTTAACTTCGGTGGCTGGACAAGAAGCACAGGATTGCAGTCGAAGAGCGACGGCAACTACTATTACAGCATGACAGCACAGAAGTCGTTCCTAAACAACCGCCTCAACTTCTACATGTATGCCAACAGTTTCTTCCAAACAGAGAAACACAGCAAGCATACCGTAACAGGCGAGAACTTCCTCAATCGCACCGACTCGTCATACAATCCCTGCCGCTTTGGACTGAGTGTAAGCTGGCGCATAGGCGAATTGTCGTCTGGTGTGAAGAAAGCGGAGCGCAGCATTGAGAATGATGACGTGAAGAGCAAGAAATAGTGTCAATTAGTAGTTATTAATTTTTAATTATTAATTGTAGGGTTGATATTTTGTAATAAAGATGGATGAAATAACAAGAGAAGAAGCTTTAAAACGATGGGAATCAGCTAAAAAACAAAAGAAAGATATGGTGGAGAGAATGCGTGAAATGCTTTATGAAGAATATAAAGCAAGAACAGGAGAAGAACCTGTATCATTCAATGTGTTGTTATGAAACAGTTCCTTTGAATAATATAAGAGGATGTGTCAAAAGTAAGAACTTGAGCAAAAATCAATAATTAACAAGGCAAACTGTAGGAGCCGCGGGCATTCCTGCCTGCGGCATTGCAGCAAGATACTCAGCAAGTTACGGCTGCTTGCAGTGCTGCGGGCAGGAATGCCCGCAGCTCCTACGATTTGCCTTTTCTCGCTATTTTTTTAGTTTTGACACATCCTATGTATATTTGTAAGGGCGCAGCCCAATTAATAAATAAAAAATAAGAACTAATAATTAACAAACCCTTCTTTTGTGTCCTTCGATATGTCGCGCTTTGGCCATGGCACTACGAGCATCAGTCCGGCGAGGATGATGCAGGCGTAGATGGTCCATCCTGACATTTCCTTGATGGCGGAGAGAGTGGCCTGTATCTGTACCTTGCTTTTCGTTGACATGGCTGCCATGTTCTGCGCTTCCGTCTCGCTCTTGCCCTGATACTGCATGCCGCGGGCTGTCATGTCGTAGGTCATGGCTGTCTCCGTGTTGGTGCGGTCATAGTCATGGGCGTAGCGGGTGATGTAGTATTGCTGGCGGTGCTGGAACACCACCTGATAGAGAGCCGAGCCGATGCCCGGTGCTATCACCATACGCACGGTGAGCATGATGCACACCCACGTGGAGAGCAACTTGTACGGCATACGCTGGTTGGCGTATACGGCGATGAGCGAATAGAGGAGCATCATTCCCGTGGCGCGGATTACGACCGGCCATTTCATACGTTCCAGCATACCGTCTGTCTGCACCTCGAAATACATAAACAGTGAAGCGGCACCTATGAGCAGGAAGCCAAGGGCGAAGAACCACTTGAAGTGTACGCCCTTGCTGTTGAGAATCAGGATGGTAACCAGTCCGATGAAGTAGCCGAGCAACACCCAGTTGCCGAGTACTGCCACCTGCATCTGGTCCGTCTTCATACCCACGCCCACGAAGATGTTGACGAGCATGGAGCTGGAGTTGCATATCATCAGTCCGATGAAGAGCAGTATGCCGCCCTGGATGCTGCGCGACTTGAAAGCCTTGAGCATAAAGTAAGGCGATCGGCGCGTCTTCTCTAAATAGAAGAACAGCAGGGACGACACCACGCATATCACTGTAGCCCAACGGATGTTCGGACTGTCATACCAGTCGTACACCTTTCCGTAAACTGTCACGTAGACAAATGAGCAGCACATCAGGCAGAACACCACCACATTGCCGAACTTCGAGAACGACAGCGGGCTATGCTTCGTGGGGTAGGGATTGTAAGGCATACACACCAAGGTGATGAGCAGTGCCACGAGGATGGCGCCGAGCATGGCGTAATACACCATCTGCCAATGATAGTTGTAGGCGAACCATGCCGTGATCCACGTGCCTATCTGTCCGAGAAGCATAAAGAAGAAATAGATGATGGGCTGGCTCGCCTTCTTCTCAGTGTCAAGGGCGTCCCATCCCTTCTCGTCCTTCGGCTCGTTGCCCGGCGTGACGTTTCGCGTAGCCTCGATGCCGAAGCCATACTTGATGAGCGTAAAAAGATTACACATCAGCAGCGTCTGCCTCACGAATCCCATCACGAGGCTGTTGAGAGCCAGTATGAAGAGGCTGTCCGTGTTGGCGCAGATATAGCTCTGCACAGCCAAGAGGGAGAATCCCACGAGGCTCATCATCTTCTGGCGTCGCACGCTCACCAAGGCATAGAAGAACGGCGAGAACGCCGCCATGCCTATGGACGTTACGAAGCTTATGAAGGCGATGTGTTCCGACTGGATGCCAAGCCCGCCCACCATCTCGCTACTGTTCACGGTGTAGGCACCGCTAACCGTCATGATAGGTATGAAAAGGATGACGAGGAAGGCGATGCCAAGTGGCTTTGGCACCCAGTTATAGAACGGAAAATTCTTAGGCAGGTGTTCGGGCACCGCCGTATATATTTCTGCTTGTGTCATTATTTATTAAGCTGAGCCTTTACAACTACCATCATTCCGGCAGCCAACTTCTCGTTGTCTTCCTTCGAAATTCCCTCAAACTCGATGCGTACCGGCACGCGCTGCTGAATCTTCACGAAGTTGCCGGCTGAGTTGTCTGTTGGCACGAGAGAGTATTTTGAACCCGTTGCACCAGAGATGGCTGTTATCTTGCCCTCGAACTCCTTGCCCTGAAAGGCGTCCACGGTCATGATGACCTTCTGACCAACGTATAGCTTCTCCACCTGAGTTTCCTTATAGTTGGCAATCACCCATTTCTGCGTGTCGGGCATGATGTACGTGATGGTCTGTCCGGCATTTACGAGCTGACCCTCCTCAAGAGCGCGTCTGCCGAGCTTGCCGTCGCACGGAGCCGTAACGACGCAGTAAGAGAGGTTGAGCTTGGCCATCTCAAGGGCAGCCTGAGCACGCTCTATGGCAGCAGCTGTGTTTTTCTTGCGTGTCTGCACCTCATTCACGCCTGAGTAAGCAGCTTTCTGCTGACGGCGAACGGCGTCGAGCTTCTTCTTTGTTGCGTTATATTCGGTCTCAATCTGCTCCAACTGTATGGGAGTGGCAGCGTTGCGAGCCACCAGGTTCTTGTAGCGCTGACGGTCTTTCTCCAGCTTGGCGAGGCGAATCTCAATCTCAGCGATGGATGCCTCATACACTGTGGCTGAGGTCTGTGTGGTCTGCACAGAGGCTTCAATGACGTTGGCACCAGCCATAGCGTCCTTCAGCGCTGCCTCTGCCTCCATAACGCGGATGCGATATTCGCGGTCGTCGAGCACGAGGAGTGTGTCACCCTTCTTGATGTCCTGATGTTCCTTGAAGTATATTTTCTTTATATATCCCGATGCGCGCATATTTACGGGCGAAATGTATTGCTCCACCTGAGCATCGTCGCTCTTCTCGTTGCTCTTATAGTCCATAAACATACAGCCAATCTTTACGATTCCCCATACGAGGATTGCCACACCGATGAGGCTTACGATGATCTGACGGATGCGCTGGCGCTTGAGCTGCTTGGCGGTTACTTCGTGCGACGACTGAGCTGCCTCAGTCTCGTTGTTTGTGTTATTGTTGTTTGTATTGTTATTTGTTTCCATTGTCTTGTCTGATTATATTGTTTTCGATAAAAACTCAAAACTCCTAATTTGAAAAACTCACTTCATGAGTTTTTCCAGCTGTCCCGTGAGTTTCAGCAGTGTCAGGTTCGACACCTGATAGTTGAAGTGGGCGGTGAGGTAATTGTTCTGTGCGTCGCTCATGCTCATCTCGTCCTGCAGCACCTCCGTCATCGAGGCTATGCCCTCACGATAACGGTCGCTCGTCACCTTATATATATCCTCCGCGAGCAGGTAGTTGTCGCGCTGCTTGCTGAAGTTGCGCTGGTTGTTGGCGAGGTCGTTCACGGCGTTGGCGTATTGTGTCTGCATACCCTTCAGCGCATTCTCGTAAGAAATCTTGGCGTTGTCAATGTCAATCTGAGCCTTTCTCATCTTCGATCGCTTCTCGAAGCCGTCAAACACGGGGATGCGCAGCGAGATGCCGATGCCGTTTGAGTTATACCAATGGTTTGACTCGCCCGACTGAAACCAGTTCTTGAATTTGTCCGTGAAGGCAGAGTAGGTGAAGTTGCCGGTAAGGGCAAGCGTCGGGAGATATCCGTCCTTCACTAATTTTTTCTGCTGTTCAGCCAATGTCTTCTGCGTCTGGAGGAGTTGCAGCTCGTACTGATTCACGTTCAGTCCGGTAAGCGCAGCCAAGTCGATGGTCTCCACGTTAGCCTTCTCCACTACGATGTCTTGGTCAGCGGGATAGTCAATGACGTACTTCAGCATGTTATACTGCTGGGTTAGCATAGCCTTGGCATTGTCATACTGCACGCTGAGATTCTCGAGGTTCACGTTCACGCGCTTCACGTCCACGCCCAGCGCCATGTCGTTGTCATGGAAAGCCTGCGTGATGTCGCGCAGTTCCTGCAAGCGCTTGATGTTGTCCTTGATGATGCCGATCTGCTCCTCCGTGTTCTGCGCCAGATAATACATCTTGCTTATCTGCATGATAAGGTCCTCCTTCGCCTTGGCGTAAGAGAGCGTGTTGAGCTGGTCGAGCGTCTTCGAGATGTCGAGAGCCGTCAGCGCAGTTTGACTGTAGAGCGGCATCTGTAGCTGGATGCTCGCCGACGAGTTATACTGCAGCGTCTTCGTCACGTTGTACGGCTTGCCGTAAGCCGATCCGTCCGTTACCGATACGGGAGGCGTGAAGTTGTCGTTCAGCACGGCTCCGATGTTTATCTGCGGCAGCAGTCGGGCACGGTTCTCGCTGATGTTGTGCTTGCCTTTAAGCACGTTGCCCTCGTAAGTCTTCAAGTTGAGGTTTCGTTCAATGCCCATCTGTAGGCACTGACCCAATGACAATGTTTCCTGCGCCATTGAATAATGGGCAAGAAGTGTCAGGGAAAATGTGAACAATAGTCTTTTCATACCTTTATTAATATTTCGACTGCAAAGTTACGTATTAATCATGGCGTAGGCATATTCATAAAATATCACAAGTTGTTCATATTTTCTCTTTATGGCTTTGCGCTTCTGATAAAAAGTTAGTAACTTCGCCTTGGACAAACTATATAGGTAATGAAAGACAACATTAACGGCATAAATACGCTGGAAGAGCAGATGGCCAATAATGAGGACATCTGCTGTTCGTGCGGCAATATAACTTCTTTTCCGGAAGCCTTCTTCCAAAGCTTCCACGTGGCTGACGTTGGCATCATCGTGTGTACGTCAGGACGCTTCTCGTTCTGTTGTGAGGATGTGGAGTATGAGGTGCGTAAGGGCGAGACAGCGTTTCTCTCGCGCGATGCTTACTTCTCTGTCCGCAGTCACAGCGACGACTGTGCGGTGGTGATAATACTGTATCGTGTGGACTCCATTCGCGACATTCTTGGAAGTACGGTGGTGGGTATGAAGTTCGTAGAACTGCTCAATCCTTGTGCTTGCCGCGTAATGCACACGGGGCATGAGGACGAGCTGACCAAGTATTCCGAACTCTTGGCTGTCGGCAACAGTGACGACAATGTCTTCGCCGCCAATGAGCGCCGTCTGCTGCTTCTCTCGCTGACATACCGCCTGTGCAGCATCTTTCACGAGCTATCGAAGCATGACGACAATGCTCCGACGCGCAAGCTCGAGACCTACATGCAGTTCATGCAACTCGTCGACCGTTATTACGACCGTGAGCGAGGCGTCCGCTTCTATGCCGACCGTCTGTGTCTGTCGCCGAAATACCTCACGACCTTGGTTAAGTCGGTGTCGGGCAGCACGGTGCAGCAGTTAGTGTTTAAGGCGATAACGAAGCGTGCCATCTCGCTCGTGTCCACTACGGACAAGAGCATAAAGGAGATAGCCGACATCCTCCACTTCCCCAATGCCTCAGCCTTCGGCACGTTTTTCAAGAAGCAAGTGGGGGTGTCGCCAGTGGCTTATAGGCACGGGCTGTAGATATTGTGTAACACATTTTTAGACCGTTTAGACGATATTTCGTTTTTTATTGCCGACACAGAGCTTTTATCTTGTCTATTGCCATACCGGTCATTGATGCAATAACATCAACGTCTATTCCTTTTGCATACATCATTTTTGCAACCATTGCTATGCCTTCGGCGCGTCCTTCCTCTCTTCCTTCGGCGCGTCCTTCCTCTCTTGCCGTATCCAAGGAGTTCTTAATGTCCCTATAAGCCTTGAGACTGTCCTCGTATTCGCGCAACTCATTAGGGGAGAAGCGGGCTATGGCTGCAGCATCAAACAACTTGGTGAATATCTTTTCACGTAAAGACGACGGACGATTGTCGAGGCGTGACAGATTCTTGAGCACATACATCCATTTGTCAGACAATGATGTAAGTTCTTCATCGGTCTTGTCAAATCTACCGACTTCAACATACTTGAACATCAACTTGGCATTAAACACCTTGTTGGTCTTGGTGTCCATCAAAGCTATGGTATGGATAGTGTCAGTACTGTCGAATGCCTCATCGCTCATCTTGTAATTAAGCAATGCGACAACATACACTTTCTTCAGACAGAAATTCCAGTCTGATCCTTTAGGAGCCTGTTCTCTGATGGGGAAGGTTGAGTAGAAGAGCGATCGGTCTTTGAAGTATGTCTGGTAGGCATTCTGCATTTCTACAATAAACTTCTCGCCTTGCTCGTTCTCACAGTAAACGTCGAATATGGCCTTGCGCTCCGTATATACGTCACCCACGTTCTCGCTATTGAGATACTTCACGTCCTTTATCACTTCCTCTCCATCGAAGAGGGAGTTGAGAAAGTTGATAAGCAATTCCTTGTTGGGATCTGTACCGAAAATCCGCTTAAAGCCAAAGTCGGTCAACAAACTGATATATCGTTCTTCTGATTGTCTCATAACTAATTGTATTATAGCTCAAGGCAAAGATACGGCAATAAATTAGAATAATCAAATATTTACAAATAAATAATGTGACATAAAAGCGTATCCCCTGAAATCAGGTCTGTTATGTAGACCCAATTTCAGGGGATATCAGCTAATCCGTCTATCTGTTAATTACCACTTTTCTTCTTCCTATAATATATACTCCTCTTGGTGTGTTTCCGTTGACACGCTGTCCTGACAAGTTGTATACGGTGTTGTCCGGTTTGTCATAGCGGATGGGCGAGATGGCTGTGGCGTTGTCTATCTCGAAGCGGATGGCTCGCGAGCTTGCAGACAATTCGCTGTTCACCTGGTCTGTCACTACGCTTTGTGGGAGCCATGCTCGGTGGGCGGCGAGGTAAGAGCCGGTGAACTTATAGAAGCCCAGTCCCCACGTCTTGTTGGAGAGGACATAGCAGGGGATGTTGAGGGCAGACAGGGGAGAGTCCGTGGCGTTGCCCTCAAGGATGGTGGGCTTGCCAGAAGTCTGCGAGGTGGGGGAGAAGCTGTGGTCACCGGCAGGACCGTACACCATGTAACCCTTCAGACTGTCAGTCACCATGACCTGAGTGAGCGTCATGATGTAGTCGCTAACCTTGTCGTCTGCGCTCTGGCTGTTGTGTGCTGTGGCAGCATAAACCTTCACTTCCTTAGGCACACGGGCATTGAAAGGCAGACAGATGGTACTCCATCCGTACGGCTTGCCGTCCACCGTCTCGTCGCCAGTCTGATGAATGGTGAGTACGTAGGGTTCGAGTTTCTCATACCATACGCTCTTTGTGGCAGCTCCCAAGCCGCCGCGCATGTTGGCAGCACGTACACAATAATATCCCGATTCGCACTTAGAAAGGTCGTAAGAGTCGGTTGTGATGTTGTCCACGAAAGTCCACTTGCCCGTTTCCTCGTTCTGTTTAAAGACAAAGTAGCACATTGCCTTTTCTTCATCGTCCCACGTCAGTAAGTTGTCCTCTATGGAGATGTTGTCTGTCCACGTCAGGCTGTTGGCGTCCTTGTCCTCGTCGTTAGCCGAAGCCGCGTCTATCTGGCAGCACAGTTCATCCGGCTTGAAGCCGTCGTCGCCACCGAGGACGTTGCGCACATTGTACGATGCAGCCTCTGCGTCGCTAAGCACACACTCGTCAGATCCGGAGGCAGGTGCGCAGACTGCGATGGTGCGGGCACCGAGCGACAGCTTGTTGCCAGCCGCGTTCATGCTGTTAAATTCATGGAAGCGCACCTTTAGCCCCGTCTTCTTCTTCGTCCATCCGTACGGGCGCGGCTCAATGAGCATCCTTGTATTGAGGAATGTGCAAGCCGGCGAGTTGTTGCCCGGTCTTCCCAGCGTCCAGTTCTCGTCCTTCAGCAGTGACGGCTGGGAGGTCTCAGGCTTGATGGTGCAGTTGTTAAAGACGTAGCCCCATTCCTGAATGGTCTGTGTGGTAGGCGCTGCGATGTTGTTAGCGGCACGGTCGCGCAGAACAAGATTACATCCTTCAAACCATATATTGCCGTCGCCCATGACCATATCCACAGCTCCCGTGATGTCGCAATTCTCGAAGTAGCCACGTGAGCTGGCAGCGGGGTTGTTTGAGTTGTATGTATATTCATAGCTCCTTAGCGCCACGTTCTTGAGCACCGTTCTGTCTCCACGGTCGCGGAATGCAATGGCTTGCGTGTTTAGCTTCTCCTCCTTTGCCTTAACATAGTCGAAGCGGTTGTCCAAGGTTAGCTCCTCAGCATAGAAGTCGTTGACGCCTACGTTCAAGGCTATGGTGGCAGTGCACGCGCTACCGCCGTACTTCGGCTCGTTGTAGAGGATAGTGCCCTCCTTGCTCTGACCAATGAGCGACACATTGGACGGGTTTATTCTTGTCACGCCGTTATTGATGGTGCCCACGCCGGCTATGTCTGATTCGGCATTGCCCGTAAGATGATGCGTTCCGTCGGGCACGAAGATGTAGAAGCGGTGACCGTTAGAATAGTCGTTGTCGTTGGCGGCATTGATGGCTTCATTGATGTCGCCGTCACGTCCCACCACGAAGTTGAAGGTGTGGTGATGATACTTCTCCTTCTCCTCCGTTATATGCAAGGTCAGCGCAAGCTCCTGCTGGTATGCAGCACCATAGATGTCCTTGAATGTTCCTCCAGGAAACGTCATGTTAATGACGTCTCCGGCTGCGGTATCCCAATACCTGAACACCAGTTCCTTACCCGATTCAGGAACGTATAACGTGCCGTTCACGTTCAGCATGGTGCTCTTCATCGTTCTGTTGAACCCCACTTTGATGACACCGCTTCGCGGAACGTCGTAAATTTTGTTGGACGTGCCGGTGTATAACTTTCCTCCTACAGTAACTCCTGTAAACACGGGTGGCGTGTCCGGCGTTGTCAACTCGAACTTTACGGGGTACGACTCCACCGTTATGCCGCTGCGCGTCGTCACCGTTACGTTACATTCCTGCGTGGTGATGTCAGCCTTGGTGGCAGTCACCACGCCGTCTTCGGTAGCTGTGCCCGTCACATCCGGCATCTCTTCGTCGGCGTTTTTCCAAGGCGAGACAGCCAAGGCGAGATACCCGTTCTCCGTCATTTGCTTACGGATATCTTCTGCGCCGAGTGTATTGCCGTCGCAGGAGATGGTCTTGATGGTGGGCTTCGTGACGGTCTGCGGCTTGTATGTCACGCTGAAACAGCGGAAGTAAGAACCGCTCACAAACTCCACCTTCAGATTAGCGGTGTCGGCTTTACATTCAGTCTGGGGCTCCATGTTGCCTACAAGCGACAACGACTTGCCCTCTATCTTCACCGTCTTGTCGCCCTTCTTGATGTCCTCCGTCAGCGTGAGCTTTGCCAGGCAACCCGCTGTGGCAGGAAATCCGATGACAGCACCGGCAGTAATCTGCATGCGTTCAGGATGTTTCTCGCTCGTATTGGTGAACTTTCCTTTTGTAGCGTTCAGGTCAATCTTGATATCTATGGCTTTATTGTCCCATTTCAGCTGCGTGACAAGGATGCCCTGCGCCTTTTCTATGTCGATGGTAGGCGCTCCGTCGTTGGTGGCAAAGTCCCATGTGGCTGTCACATCTTCCGTCACGTCCAGACAGTTAAACTTGTTTGGCAAGAAGACTGGTGTCAGATGCAGGTCGTTCGCTGTGGCAATATACGTGTTGCCAATATTATATACGGTGCCACCTTCGTCCTCCCAATGGTCCAGCGTGTTGCCAGAATAGAAGAGCGTGCGGTTGGTGGGGATTACAAAGGCGTCACCCTCCTCCACAAGTTCAGAAGCGGGAGGCGCACCCATCGCCACCTTTCCGCGGCTGTATGTTACGTAGTAAGTGGATTTCTCCTTAAAGTAAAACATGAAGTAACGATGGTCGGTGATGTTGAATTCCACCTCATAACGCGTGTATAAGCTGTCTGCCAGTTCCTCATCCGTAGGTGCTGTCTCCTTCAGCGTAAACACCGTCTTGTTGTCGCCGGAGGCGTTGCCCCATAATCCGTCGTCGTTCTTTACGAAGTTCGTAATCTTGTTGTCATTGAGAGAGGCGAGCAGGTCCACTGTTCCGTCATCTTTCATCTTCAGTACCGTAATCGGCTTGCCGTTCTTGTCTTTGCTACCAAGATAGTCAATGCGGTCAAGCTCATAACCGAATCGTCTGTTAAGAGTAAGGCGGACGCGGTCGCCTTTCTTGAAGGCATAGCCTCCATCCTCCAGCTTCTTTATCTCAAACATGCCCGAAGCTGACTCCGTCTTTGTTATCACTCCGTGTTCTGGGTCATGAACCGTGGCATGCAGCTCCACCATATTGGCAGGCGCTGTTCTCACCTCTATCCAATGATAGTACGAATAGTCGTCCTCGCCGATGACGATAGGCACACGCAGGTCAGGATTGTTGGTGGTGTAGGTGTAGACGTACACCTTGTCATGTCCGGCTTTCTCACGTTCCCTCAGGGTCTGTTCCTCGTCCAGCTTGGGCACGACGCCATCGAATGTGGTGGACGAAATCTTCGAGTAGGTGAGCATTGATATGGTTGTTCCCACACCTCCCGGCACCCAGAACGTCGTGCCGGGACCGAATGCGCACCATTCTTCGAGAGCCGTGTTGCGGATATATCCCTTCTTGCCCGTGTCGCACCATAACGCCACGTCGCGATCATGCGACTTGTCCTCACCGTTCTCGATGACATTCACGTGCACCTTCGTGGTCCAGAAAGGCTTCTCTCCGCTACCAAAGTTAACTGGCGGGGCACATACCTGACGGCGCTGATTGGTTTCAGGGACGTCATAGTCGTGCAGTTTACGCGTAAAGTCGAAGCGCATCACCGTCACATTTGTGCGGTTAACCGCCGAAGCAGGATTGTCCTTAAAGACAGGAACGAGCGTCAGCGTCTGACCTTCGGAAGCGAACTTATAGCTATATCCCGGCACGTAATGCACGGTGGTGTCGCCGTTCTCCGCCACCCAGTACTGCAGCGTTGAGGCATATCCGTCCTTGTCCTTGTTCCTGAAGAACGTGTAGTTGGTGGGGATGACGAAGGAGCGCACGCCTGTCTGCTTGGAAGGCGTGACGCTGTACGAGCCGTTGGTGGCGGCAGAAGCCTCGTTCACCATGCCCTCCGGTATGTGGAAGACCACGTTGCCGACGTGATCATGCGTCTGCTGGTCCTCCGCCCATGCCCCATGAAAGGCACAGACGGAGAGAAGCAGCAGCGTCAAGGCACGCAATGTGTGGCTGGCAGATAAGATGTTCTTTACCATATATACTATATATATAATGTGTGAGATGTTTATTTTACTATAACCTTTGTTTTTCCGAAGATGTAGAGTCCAGGCTGGAATCCGCTGTACGTGGCGGTGCCCGGCTGTACGTCAAGGATGCGATAGAGCTGGCCTATAGCCGTCACCACGTTCAACCTTGTTCGGACCGTACTCTCCACACGGACATGCTGTCCGCCGATGGGACGTACTATGATGCCGTCGTTCTGTGCATTGTCTTCGTCGTCCATGGCATCAGGACTGATGGTTCCTCCCTTCAGTTCCGATATGTTTATCAGACTGCTGTAGGCAGGACCAGCCATAGCTCCAGCCGTCGTTACGGACATATACGTGCGGAACGGCATAATGGTGGACAATGCGGAAGCGTCGTCAAACGCCGTGCCGCCCTTGTTGATGCCATACACCTTGCCCTTGCTTACCTCCACGGCAGCGAAGGTTCCACTGTGCGCATAGTCGTCCTTGACGGTCTGCATCGTCTTTGTGACCGGAACGGTGATCGTGCCGTACGAGGTGTGGTCGCCCTGCGTCTTGCCGTAAGCGTTGAAGGCAATGGTCTGTGCATCTTCCATCTTGCCCAACAGCTTGTTATAGAACGCACTTGAGAGGTCGAACTCGTAATAGCGTTCGCCGGGGAAGCGCACTATGTAAGGCTTCTCGGCGGCAAGGCGCGGATATTCAGCGTATTCGTGCTTCTCGGCATAGTATGGGTTGGCGTCCTTATTGTAGAGCCAGCCACTGTAGTTGCCGATGAAGAACGTATTGTTGAACGTATAGTTAACGCCGTTCTCAGCATCCTTGTCCGATCGCTTGAACACAGCCGACGGCTTGCCGTTCTCATTTCCTACAGACGTAAGGCTGCGTAGCCAGTACTCGTGATTCAGCGTGTGGATGTCATAGAAGTGGGTTATCTCGCCGTTCAGCGAAGCCACCGTTTTGTCAGCCGTAAACGGCAGGCAGATGCCTTCCCACGCTCCGTAATAGTCTTCTGCGTACGCCATAGGCTTGCGCACATACCATGCACGGTCCGTGACGTTGAAGGCTATAGGCACGCAGAGGTCGTTGTTAAGACATTCTTCGCCCTCGCTGTTCACGTTGTCCGAGGTGCGTTCCACGAGGTGGAGGAGCGACGTTGCGTAGCTGTCGTCCGCAGTCTTGACCACGTGATGACCCTTTATGAGCGCTTCCCTTGTGGTCTCATCATAACCGAGCGTATTCTTCACGACGTCATAAGCCTCATTGCCTGCACCTGTGTTGTCGGCTGCCGTGTAGACGAGGAGGTTCTGCGTAATGCCGGCACCGTCCTTTATGCGGAAGTCGCTGAAGGCAGTGGCGTTGTCGTCCACCGGCGGATAGAAGATGCCGCGCTCTGTCATGCCCATTGCTGCAGGAAGGTCGTCCTTGCAGGTGAAGTCAATAGCCGTTGTCTTACTGTCATGCACGTACGTATTCATTGAGCTGGAGCCTTGGCTGTAGGCGTTATAGTGGAATGCGTCCAGCGCCGTACTGCCATAGTAAGCCGCCGTGCGATACACGCGGTTGCTCATAAACGAGAGCTGGTGAGAGGCTATCTCGTTAGGCATATTCTCCGGTTCCGACTGCAAGGACTGTCCCCAGAATAGGTAGTCGTTCATCAGTTCCGTTCCGTTCTTGTTGTCGTTAAACAGCGGCACGTAATGCGAAGCTCCGTCTTCTGTCACCAGACGGGGAGCGTCTGCGGGGTGCGTCTTGTCGTGACGCGTCTCCACCTGCTCATAGTTGGGAATGTCGCTGAGCTTACCGATGCGCAGATAGGTTATGCCGGTGTTCTTGCCCGTGATGGCATCCGTACGACAAGCATACTGATAATCGCCGTTGGCATAATAGTCTGCCACGTATTTCAGAACGTCCTTGTCAGCTTTGTTGCGAGCAAGCAGATAATATCCGTTGAGGTCGTACGCCACTCTTCCGAGGCGGAAGTCGTCACGCGTATATCCCTTGTAGGCGCTGCCGTCCCAACGATACACCACCGGTGTTGAGCCGCTGCCGTTAGGAGCATACTCGAAGCAGCAATGATAGTTGGGCTTTACGTTCTCGTCCGTCGTGCCGGACAGTCTTCCCGAGGAAAGACCGAGGTTATATATGTTGCCCGTCACCTTACCGAAGAGCGCATTGCCCGATCCCACACCGTTGATGATATGTCCGTTGCCATGCAGGATGCCGGCAAACTCGGAGATGTAAGTGCCGTTCTTCGGCGTGGCTGTCAAGTCAAGATTGTCTTGCAGCACAAACTGTGCATTGGCACCATAGCGTGGGGCTGTACTTCCATTGCCGATGGAGTCGACGAAGGCGGCGAAAGCCTTCAGGTCGCTCTGGTCGGCTATGTAGATGCGAGGCTCAGCGAACGCCTTGCCTTCCTCCTTGGCACGCTTTATGGCTTCGGCAAGGTGGAGGTTGATGCCAGCCTTGTGAGGATCCATGCGGTGATAGTTGTGCACGGTCAGGCGGTCGCCTTCCTGCATGTCTATCTGCATTATGTCGTTCACGCCAGTGATGGCAACGCCGAGCTGGATGCCGTAACCGTTCATATAGTAATATGCCGGTATGTCCAGATAGTCGTCCGTCTTGTCGTAATGACATCCCGTAAACAGACCGCTGCCTTTCTCGTCAGCCTGATTGAAGGTGTCATATCCCTTAGCCGCCGCGTCCTTGATGTTCTCCTTTGTCCAAGGCGTGGTGTCGGTGAAGCTCCACGTTCCGTCCGCAGCTTTCTCACGCTTGCCGATGCGCCAGTAATAGCCGCTTACCGCGAACGACTGGTCGGCATTGACCACGAGGTCGTCCTTCGTCACTCTGACCATCTCGCCCGGCAGCACACAGTTGCCCACGTTGATGTGTCCGCTTACCGTCGGACCCTGCACATACTCGATGGTGAGATAGATGGTGTAGGTGTATTCGCGCGGTACGTAGTACGCAGTTTTCTCGTCTATGGTGATGTCAGAGATGTTGCTTACCTTCTCGTACTTCTTATTGTTGATGTCGTACTGGAAGAGACTGTCAATCTTGACAAACTCCTCTGTCTGTGGCTGATAGTAGGTGTTGTTGGCGTCCAGCTTGCCCGATGTCACCTCCACGTAACCGTCCGCTGTCTTCTTATACAGCTTGCCCGTGCTGGCATAGATGGGCTTATTGTTGGTGTCGCTGACATACTCTTCGTAGGCAGGAGCCTTTATCACGAGCGTAGCCAAGCTCTTCTTTGAGAGGTGCTTGCCGAAGTAGTCAGGCTCCACGTAGTTGGTGTTGTCCACCATATCCACTAATTTGAACGCTATCTTGGCGTCCTCCGTCAGACCTGCGGGGAGCGTATTGTTGAGAAGCGTGGTCTCGTTGTTGCCCTTCTCCTTCATCGAGAGCTGTGCGGCAAAACCTTTCGTCTCCTTATCCTTGTCATCTTTCGTGCGAGCGCCGCTGAATGAGTTGGTGGCAGCTCCACCCACATACAGGCGATAGCCGTCCGTCACCTTGTCCGAGTAATACTTACGGTCAGTCTCGTCAGTCTCCTTGCCCGTAAGGTAGTTACGATATTCAAGGTCGCTCGAGTACTCGTCCTTGTCCGCCGGGTGTCCGCTGCGCATCTTCCATGTCTGGATGCGCACCTTCTGTCCGCTCTTCAGACCCGAGAGCACAGTCAGACCGTCCTTGTTGTCACCGTCGAACTCGAGCGGATTGTCCTTCGACGACTGGTAAGTGTAGCCCGTGATGTTCACATTATAATAATAGTGGAAACCGGTGACATACCAGTAGTGCACCTTCACCGAATCCACATTCTGGGTTGAGTAATATCCCGTCGGAAAACAGTCGTCCACGATGTAGCGTCCCTCATGATAGGGGAAAACGAAGTTGCCCGTGGTTTCGAGGAAGTCCTCCTTGTGCGAATCGCCCTCATGACGCTTGTGATTGTTGTCGGCATACACGTAGCCGCCACCCTCGTCCTGACGGACATTTATCAGATTCATCTCCACTACGCCATAGATGGGACCGTAATGTTCTTTCTCCACCACCTTCTTATAGTCCTCGTCGTAAGTGTCCTGGCAGAGCTGAATCTTCATGGCGTAGCCAGAGGCGATGCCGATCATGTTCTTCGCCGTACCGTCGTTGCGCTTCTGGAACTCGCCCAACGGGTCGTCGGCGTCCTGCTTGTCCTTGTTCTGGTGATAGTCGTCGATGTATTTCTGCTTCACGTCCTGATAAGACATTCCTGCGAAAGCCTTGTCGTCCGCGTTCGTGGCAGAGGCAAGCTCTCCCTTGCGGTTGTGCCACTTCTCCTTGTTGAAGTCGACGTTTGACGTTACGGCACCCACATAATGTATGTTGTTAGAGAATCCCATGTAGTTGCGTGCCTTGGGGCTGTACTTGAACGTCTCGTCGTTGTCAGCCTTAGCCTTAGCCTCCAAGTTGCCGTTGCTGTCCAAACGGATGTTGTCAGCCACCATCTTTATCTCGCCCACACGAGAGATGGAGTAGGGCGTCTTGTTAATGGCGTTGACGGTATAGTCGCGTGCGCCGAGCAGCGAGAAGCAGTTGTCCTCCAAGCGGATGATGTCCAGACGCTGGAAGGTATTCAGAATCTTCGGATTGTCGATGGTGTGTTCGGCAAAGCCATATCCCGTCACGTCAGCGCTACGGAATCCCTGCGCATACGAGAGGTGGCCGTCGCCGAAGATGCCTCCCTCGCTGTCATACTCGTAGAAGACGTTCTCACGGATGCCGTTAAGTCCGGCGGGAGGCGTACTGCCACCTTTATAGAAATACTTGTCCTGCAACGATATGTAGCGATACGTATATACGTCGTTAGCCACAGCCTCGTCGTTGTCGTAATGCTTATAGTAATAGCCGTAGAGGTCTGTGCCCTCGGGCAGTGTCACCTCCTTCATCTCCTGACGTGAGATGGTGATGTGCTCATGGTCCTTATTGTCGCCGATGAGGATGAGCGTGTTGCCGCCGAAGCCAGCCGTAGTGCCGCCAGGCAGACCCTTCAGTTCCTCAAGTTCGTCTTCGGAGGTGAAGGAATTGTCCGCGTTATACACGTCCGTGAACTTCAGCACCGTGGTGTTGTTGGCAAGGACAGACGATCCCTGGGCGATGGAATATCCACCGCCATACACAGCTTCGTCAATGTTGATATGCACGTTCTCCCATCCCACAGACGGTTCCTCGGGAGTGACTTTCGTGAAGTAGCGGTCCTTGTTGGCTTCGGTTATCGTGTCGCGCTTGCCGTTGTCGATGGCTACGATGTCGTCGTATGTGCCCTGCGACACCAGTTCGTCCGTAAGCAGATAGATGTTCTGCTTGATGGTGGGCGATGTCTCCGTGCCGTTGTTGTTCTCAAGAAGAAGGTTCTTCTGGTCTGTACGGTTAAGCACATATCTGCCGCTGACATTGTTGTTTGAGTTGACATGATAGTAGGTAGGATAGCCCACCTTCACCTGAGTGGAACCGAACACGTAGCCAGAATACGATCCTCCCGTAACGGCACGGAAGACATGACCGTTGAGGATGTCCACGTTGGTTACGCCGATGACATTACCCTGCTGACCGCCGCCGTATACGAAGTTGGCTGAAACGCCGCACGGCAGGAACTTGCCTCCGTCCATCTTTGGGTCAGAGCATTTCACGTTATCGCCGAACACTATTTCCGTGTTGCCGTATACGTAGCTCTCCATGCCATAGCCTGCGCCGTACACGTTGAGCGAAGAATATTCCGAATCCTTTATGAGCAGTTCGTTCGACTTCTCCAGCTTCTTCTTCTCCTTACCGGAGAGCATGTCAGTCTGCATATTGATGGTGACGTCGCCTCTGATGGTGCCGCTCTTGAAGCAGCCGCCATACACGTTGCCGCCCACGTACGCTCCGTCTTTCTCCTTAGGCTGGAAGTGGTTGCGGATGGTGAGGTTAATGAAAGGATAGATGGAGTGTGCGATGCCGAGCAGATAACCGCCCTCATGGAACGCCTTGCCCTTATAGTCATAGTTGGCGTTGTTACATCCGCCCACAATCTTCTCCGTGATGGTCAGACCTTCGGGGAAGACGTAGTCCACCACGTTGCCTATCTTGCGGTCGTTGTCAGCCGCTGTCAAAGGCATGACGTTCATGTTGCCACGGTTGCCGCCGCAGCAGAACGTGCCGATGATGCAGTCCTCAAGACCCTTGCCGTCCACGCTTCCGTTCCATGTCAGGCTGCCTTGGATGTCAGTCTCCACGGGTTGGAAGTAGAGGTCGATGAGGTGCGGATAGACCAGCGGTCGCTTGCTTCTCTCCGTAGGCAGATACACGGTGCTGATGTCCATGTTGGCAGGGTCGTTGTTCCAGTCGATGGAGTCAGCAAGGTTCAGCTCCTTCGAGTGGTCGTCCACGTCGCCGTTGAGCTTCTGGAACATGTTCATGTAGTCGTTGTCCTCCGACGTAACGAACATGGCGTCGCCGTTGCATCCCATAAACACGCCACCGATGCGGACATGGCTGCCTATGTTGACGCTCACGTCGCCGACCATCTCGTCCGAAACCTCTGTGCTGTCTTCCTCGTCGGGTGCCAATACCTTCTGCACGGTAGCCGAATTGCCGCCGCCGTACACGTTGCCGTCAATGTGGATGGTGTCCGTGACGGATCCGTTGATGTCGATGCTCACCCTGTTGGTAAGCGGACGCCACGAATTGATGTTCACAATCTTAACCGCATCGGTGGCTGCTCCAAGCGAAGGCATTGTGCTTCGCATCGGCACAGTATAGACCAACGGTACGGTTTCCGACTTAGGGTCGTCAGGATTGAGCGGATAATACTCGTTGACGGTCACCTTCTTGTTGCCGTTGCGGTCGTTGGCATACAGATAATTGCCGTTGCCGGCACCGTAAACGTCGCCATAGATGTGGCCGCCGAATATTTGGATGTTGGTGCCCTTGCCACCGTTGTCCTTGAAGTAGCCGTCCTTGTTGAGCACCACGTTCACGTATCCCGACACGTCGTTGCCGCCGTATATGTTGCCGTGGATGTAGATGTCCGAATTGTTTAACGTCGACGTGGCGTCGGGTTTGTTGGTGCCTATGCGCACCGTGGTGCCCTTAAGCACGTCGCCCATAAAGCCGCCGCCGAAGACGTCATGGCAGTCCACAGCCTTAATCTCCACGTCCGTGGAGCGCACGGAGCTGTACGAGCCACCGCCGAACATACGACGGCAGAACACGCCGCCGCCACCCATGATGTGGGCGTCGCCGCAGACCTTGCCCGAATAGCCGCCACCCATGATGTCCATAACCGAATAGTCGCTAAGGAAGTGCTTGTATTCTTCACCCTCTACGAAGTTCATGCTGCTGTGGTTGCTTCCGCGACTCCCCATATCCACGTTCACGTAAGTATCGCCTACGACGATGGCGCTGTCGCCATAGCCGCCGCCGAAGACGCAGAAGTGGGGCGATCCCACCTTCTCGTAAATCTCTCTCCACTCGTTGCTCTCAAAGAAGTTTTTGTCGTTTATTCCCGATAACAGCATGGTGTAGTCATGGAGCAGACTCTTCGTCATGGTGAGGTGCGTGTTGCCACCCACCTTACATGCCACGTTACCGCCGGCGTAGATGTTATGATTGATCTTAAACTTCAGCTTCTCGTGGTCGTACTGCGGAGAGTAAGTCACGCCGTCGATGATGCTGGCAGGTTCCCATGAGCGGGTACGTGGTCGCCAGTACGAATGTATAAGGGCTTCGCCGCCGAGGATGAACACGTTGGTGTTGCCCGTTACGTCGGCTGACGTGGTGGTGAGCACGCTCTTGCCCTCCACATCGGCGGTGCTGGAGCTGCCAAGACCGCCTCCATAGATGCCATGTCCGATGGAACCGTAATAGAGTGTCATGAGAGTGTTGCCATAGACGGTGCCGTTCTGACAGCCACCGTAGATGCGCTCCATGAAAAAGGAATAGACATCCCTGTTGTTATCGTCCGCAGGATGAGCCATGTTGGCGTCGTCCGAGGGCGAGAGATACTGCTTCTTCGTATCGTCCCAGTAAGGATAGTGTATGACGGGACGGTCAATGACGAGGCAGGTGTTGCCGTAGATGCCGCCCAATGTCTTATAGTCTGCACACTCCGAGGCGATACGTCCCTTGCCTCCTGCGAACACGTCGTCCATGATAGAGCCACCACGGAAGTTGACCAGGGTGGTGCGGTTGGACGGGTTGATGTAGTTGTCGCGTGAGAACGTGGCTGAGTCTGCCTTCACGTATCCGACGTTAGCCACGTCGCCACCGCCATACACGCTGCCGAGCACCAACGTACGGTCAATGCGGCTCTTCGTGTCATTGTAAGTGAACATCTTGCCGTAAATATGCACCTCCGTCTTCTCCACGCGAGCCATATTGGGGAAGTCGACGTAAGCGCCGTTCTTCCATGCCGACTCTACGCCGGCTCCGCCTCCATAGATGTTGCCTTCGATGGTGCCAGCCTTGACGAAAACCTTGGACTTGCCCTTCACCTTACCGAAGTCGTAGGCGCTGCCGTTGGTATAGTTGCCGTAAGGAAGGGCGCCTAATCCGGCTCCGTAGATGTCATGCGCTGTGAGCTGGCAGTCAGTCTCGACGTATGTGTCGCCGCTGACATAGCCGGCAAAGCCACCGCCGTTTATCTGAAGCAATGTCAGTCCGCTTGCGCCTGTCATCCATGCCAGACGGCTGGCGTGATAGCGTCGGAACGTGTTAGGGTCGTCGTCGCTGCCGTCATAGCTGCCGTAATAGAGCATCTTTTCTTCCTTCGACACTTTCTTGTAGTCATCAAGCATGGAAAACTCCTGATTCAGATATGTCTGAAAGTCCTTGTTCTGACAGAGATAGCGATACTTGATGCCGTCTATGGTCAGAACGCCTTCGTTGTCAACCTTTGTTCCGGGCTGTGCATAAACCTCCGTCTTGCCTACCTCTGTATTGGCGCCATATCCTGCACCGAACACTGAAAACTGCGGGCGTGAGGCATCCGAACAGCATAAGTACCAGCACATGCCTTGAAGCGAAGTGATGTCGAACAAGCTTATGGTCTTTCCCTTCGAGTCCTTAAGGTCTTCAAGGGACGAATGATTGACGATGACCACGGCCTTGCCCGTGTTGTTGTCTCCCGTGGTGCCCACCTTGCAGGCACGGTTGCCTCCGCCGAAGATGTTATGGTGGTTGGCGAACATGCGTCTGTCCAAATCGAAGAAGAGACTCGTGTTCTTGTCGTTCCTGATTCGGCTTATTACCTCTTTGGTTGCAGTATCGGTGATGCTGTCAAGCGATTGGGCAGCAACCATTGTAAGGACGAGACGCATAAACTCTTCTTTGTTGTTGCATACGCGTTTGCTGTCAGCGTCTGCCGAGGTCCATGTGGTGATGTTGCCTTTCTGGTCTGCCTTGCGGTTCCATATCCACGTGCCGCCGTCCATCTGCACCTTCGTGTTGCCGAGGATGTTGGCATAGGTGCCCTTGTCGTCCGTGTCCTTACGTCCGAGCACCTCGTCAGCAGGATTCTCCTCGTTGTCAATGCGCACGTTGCCATATCCGCCGCCGAAGACGCTGTTGCCGAGCATGCCGCCCTCGACGTGTACGAGCGTATTGCCGTCCACCGTGCCGTAAGCACAGCCGCCGTAGACGTTGCTCCATACGTATGGCACGATGTTGTCCTTGTCAGTATAGTTGCCAGGCTTGCTGTCGGTGATGTGTACGAGCGTATTGCCGTTGATGCGTCCTACGTTTTCATAATGGTCGGCCTCTGCTTTCGTCAGACCCTTGCCACCGCCATACACTTCGCCGAAGACGGTGCCGCCACAGATGTTGACGAACGAACGGTAGCCCACAGCCTTATAGCTAATGAAGGTGCCGTCGGTCTGATTGAGAGTTGTGATGCTGCGAAGCGAGTCGGTAGAGTAATATGTGGAAGGCTTGGCAGACACATACTCGCCCACGTTGGCGTTGTCGCCACCGCCATACACATTGCCGTAAATCTTGGCATCATCCGAGATGTCCACCTTGGTGGTGCCTACAACACGAGCCACATTGACGAAGTGGTCGGAAGAAGGAGTTGTGGGTTTCAGACCGGCACCACCTCCGAACACGTCGCCGTGTATGTGTGCGCCGCACAAATACACCTCCGTCTTGCCGCCAATCTGTCCCGTGGTGTTGTCCTTGGTGGAGGCTGGGTCGCCGAAGCCACCGCCGAACACACGATGGACGAATGTCTTGCCGTTCACCGTCACCTTGGTGCTGTCAGCCACCGTACCAGCATAACCGCCTCCTAAAACACCCCATACTGTAAAGTTAGGGATGCCCATAGAGTTGTCGAAAACCGGCAGTAAAGTTGTTTCACTTCGTTCGGCGTGAGTGCTTACTTCGTTCGAAGTAAGTGTTCGTGACGTTCGATGTGAATGCTTACTTCATTCGGTGTGAGTGGCGAAAGTGCCACTTTCGGAAATCTTAGGCGGCGCCATTTGATAATTATCGTCCACCTCCGTGTCGTATTTTCCGTAGTCGCCGTCTACGTTGACGGTAACATCGGTGCTTCCGACCTTCGTCAGCTGACCGTAACCGCCGCCGAATACGCTGAAGTGAGGATTGTCGTTGTCCGTATAAGCCTCCTTCCATTCGTCTGTCTTGAGCAGATCGTAGGGAGTAGTTCCCTTCTGTACGAGAACGGTGGCTTTTCCTGCGACGTTGCAGGCAAGGTTGCCTCCGCCGTAGATGTTATGAGGATTGAGAAACTTGCCGTCGGCGAAGAACTCGTCTTTCTTGTATATGGCTCCCTCAATGGAAGGCTCGTCCAGGGAGTCCTTGATGTCAGAGTCCCAGACGTAGAAGAGGTTTTTGACAGAATCCCACTTGCGGTTCCATATCACATTGATTGAGAACTCGTTATTCTCATTGTGTCCGCCCTCGCCGCTCATACTGCCTTCGTCCTGCGCCAGCATAACGTTGGTGTTGCCGAGAACGTCGGCATAGGTGATGGTGTTGCCGTTGATGTTGCCGTTGCCGCCGCCGAAAAGCTGACCAGCTATGTTGCCAGCATAGATGCTGACGTAGGTGTCGGCTCTGACCTGAGCCAGATTGCCGCCACCGAAGATGTCGCCATACACGTAAGGTGCCTGTTCGGCTGATCCGATGAGGCTTACGTTGGCATTGCCTATGACCAAGCCCACCGAGTCAGGACGCTGCGTCATATTGTCGTTTGCGGCGAATGTCTGTGTGGAAGGACGACGGCGACGACCGTTGCCTCCTGCGAACACGGAGCCGCGGATGTCAGCATTGTTGCCGATGACGACGTTGGTGGCATCGCCGCCGCGGTTCTCCACCACAGCCATGTCGCCGCCACCGTATACATTATTAAAGAATACGCCGCCCTGGATGTTCACGTCAGACTTGCCATAGATGCGAGCCATGCGTGAGAGGGTCTCAATGCGTGAGAGGGTCTCAATGTTGTCAGGATTGCGTTGCTTGGCGTCTGCCACGCCGTAGCCGCCGCCGAAGACGGGGCAATGGAAGATGCCGCCATTAATGGTTAGCTTCACGTTGCCGTAGGTCTTGCCTAATTCCTTATACTTATAGTTGCCGTAGTTGATGTTGCCGCCGTAAGCGTTAGTGGAGAAGAAGTAGTCGGTGCCGCGTCCGCCAGCGAACACACCCTTTTGGCAATAGAACTCGCCGCCATTAATGGTCAGAGATGTCACGACATCCGTTTTATTGCCGTTGCCATACACGTTGCCGCCGTACTGGCTCGGTGTGGCTGCTTTCTTGGTCCACAGACTCTTGCTCATAAAGCCGCTACCGCCGCCGTAGATGCCGTCGATGGGGGCGGAAGCGTAACCGAACTCGCCACCATTGATGACAATTTCGGAGCGTGTGTCCGTAGGACTTACTTCGGTGAAGTCCTGAGTGTCAGCATTGTAGCAATGATAGCTTACCAGACGGTCTTTGGCTGTGGCGTACGGTCCGTAGAGCATCACGTCGCGGTTGTCGTTCCAGTACGGAATGCGATCGTCGGGTGTGTGGGTGTCGGCAGCGTTGTCGCCATATCCGATGCCGTTCATACCGCCCGCACCGGCTCCGAAGATGCCGCAGAGGATGTTGTCCTTCTTGTCGTTCTTCTCAGGCAGAATCTGGAAGGTGCCGCCGTTGATGGTGACGGTGCTGATGCCATAGAAGGGATTGTTGACAACCACGTTGCCCGTATGTCCACGACCGGTACTGCCACCGTAAAGCTCGGTTACGATGATACGCTTGTCGGTGTATTCGTCCTTGTTGTTTACGGACGACGACGGGTCGAGCGTGATGTTGGCTCTTCCCATAAACGTATTGCAGGGCACGTTGTATGTCTTGTCTTTGTAAGGCAAAGTCAGTTCGGTCTGAGCACCTAATGTGCCGTTGACAACACGAGCCACCTTGCCGCTTCTGATGATAATGTCGACGTCGGCATACATGGCGCCCTCGTGGTTGCCGGCAAGGATGACGCCGGCGTCATAGTCGTTGGCGCTCAGCCTCTTTGTGCTGTCGTTCATCGTCACCATACGTTCCTCGTTGTGGTGATCGTTCCATGTACGGTCAATGTCAATGTCGATGGTACACTTTATTGGCTGTTGGGGTGTGCCCATGATGCCGTTCTGCTTGGCAGGCTCTGCCACGTCGTTGTTTTTGACCGTTGTCACCGACTGACGACCTCCGGCACTGATACAGGAATAGAAGCCGGACTTGACGCTGATGCTGAATCCCTCCTTGCCATGAGGCATCGACTTGTTATAGGCTGCGATGCTGTCCGGATTGTTGAGCGGATAGAAGCGACCGTCGTTGTTGATGCCGCCGAAGATGTGCAGGGCGTTGGTCACGGCGCCGTCGATGGTGCCGTAGTCGGGTGAGTTATGGCTGAATCCCGTCATGCGGATGCCCTCATCCATGAGGATGTTGTTATACTGGCAGTAGATGATTTTATAGTTGTCGCCGCCGTTCATGGCGAAGGTAAGGTTCTCGAAGCGGGTGTCTCCCCAGATGGGCAGACCTCTTGACGCTCCCTTTATCTCTATGCAGCCGTTATAGTCTTTGTCCCACTTGCCCGTGATGGTGGTGTTGCGGAAGAGCTGGGGAGTGTTGCGCTTTGCATTTGCCCAGTCATCGTACGTAAGAAGGCTCTCGCCCCGATAGTTGCTGGTGAGGCAGAATCCGGCAAGGGTAACGTCTGACGAACTGGTACCCATAAGGACGATGGTGTTCTCGTCCCACGAACCTTTGGCTGACAGCTTGCTGTAGGCTCCATTCCATGTAAGCATAGGCTTGTCGGGAGTGTAGCCCCATGAGTCGTCCGTAAGATTGTCGGCTCCCTTAGCGTAGGTCTTGCCGTCAGTTGTGGTGAAATCGGCAGGACACAGATAAACCACCACCGAGGCACTCACGTATTTCTCAAGCAATACTGATGATCCGCTCTTCACCGTAACCTTACAGTAATACTTGCGTCCTGCGGAGGTGTCCTTAGGGCGTGTTACGATGTTCTGCGAAGTGGGGATGGAGGTCAGACGCTCCGTTCCGTTATACCATTCGTAGGTGATGTCGAGACCGAGGTCGTCGTTAGTGAGACCTTCCTCGGAGTCGTTGGTGACGTTGACGGTGAACTCGCGCTTGCTTGTCGTAAGACTTGCCGTAAGCGTGATGGGGTTTACGATGAGAGTATTGGTGGTGGAGTTGCCGTCGGTGGCATACACAAACTGGGCGTATGTCTGACGGGGAAGGGAGAAGGTATTGAGCTTGTCGGTGTTTACCTTCACCGGCTCAGCATTGCCATGCGACACATACCAGTCGTAAACGTCAGTCATAGTTTTGCCTTCTTCGTCAACAACGGTGAGCACGTCCTCCTTGCCACGCTCCATCTTCAAAGCTATGGAGCTGAAAGCGAAGCTGTTGGACGTAGCAGAGTAAGCCCAAGGCTTGCGGTCGAGCTTATTGTCGTTAATGTAAGCGTTGGCTATTTCGGTGAAGGTCTTGAAGAACGTCTTGCCCGTTGTGGGGTCGATGTCTGTGGGTTCATGCTCCGTTCCGTCGTTGTAGTTGGTAGAGCCTGATACGGCATTGGCAGGAGAATAATATAATGTAGCCTTATTGGATGCTGGAAAACTCCTCTGGTACAAGCTGCTATAGAAAGCAATGACGCTTCCCTTGATGTTGCTGCCGTTTGTTATGATGCCCGGACCATGCACATAGATGTTGGTGGGGAGAATGGTGTAAGAGTTGGTCGAGAAGCTGGTGGCACAACCAATACCGCCAGATATGGTTACCGCTTTCTTGCATGTGGCGTTCTTGTGCATATTCATGCTTACGTCGGCAGAGATGTTGAAGATGCGGTGATAACCGCCGTTGATGTAGCCCACGATACCGCCTATACGGTATACGCTGTTAGCGTCATACGCTTCCTCGTTGTCCGTAACCTTTGAGTTGCGTATGATGATGTTGCTTATCTCGGCGTTCTTGGTAAGGTCGGCAGCTACGACGCCAAGCTTTATGGTACCGGTGCCCACGGGGCGATAACCCTTTGTCTTCTCCACGCAGGCTTTCTCGATTACCAGGTTGGTGACGCAGGCGAAGCCAGCTTCGTTGGCAGCTGATCCTGCAAGACGTGAGAAGAGACCCCATGATGCCTCCTGACCGTCTGCATTGGTCCAGCAGATGTGCATGTTGCTTATCTTATGGCCGTCGCCGTCAAACTTGCCGGCAAAGAAATTAGGTGTCTTTGGATTCCATGAGCCAATAGGAGTCCACAACGCCTTGCTAAGGTCGATGTCCTTAGTAAGCTTGAAGTATTTGCCGGAGAAAGACACGCCGTTGTTTACGTCGTGTGCAAGCTTAGCCAGCTGCATGTCGTTGCTGATAAGGTACGGCTTGTCCTTCGATCCGTCGCCTGACTCATAGCTGTCGGCATAGTATGGCGTGCCGTCATACACGTTGCCATACACTTTAGGCTCGGCATCGGCTGTGGTGTCCTGCTGCGCCAACACCATCTGGGCGCTGACAAGCAGGAGGGTAAGTAAAAAGAAAAGTTTACGATATATGCAATTTGAGAAATGTAAGTTCATTTTCAAGTACTTATATTGAAGTTTAACTGTTTGCTATGTCCTAAATCAATCTATCAGCAAATGTCCCGTATAGGCATCCTGGTCTGCCAGCACATACAAATAGCGCGGCTGTATGAGGATGCGGATGGGGTTTATCATTGCTGTCTTGCCCGTTGTGAGGTTGCCGAAGTTGTCCTTGTTAAGGGTTATCACTGAGGTGGCGTTCTTTCGTGTCACCATCGTCTTGCCGTCCTCGGCTATCAGCTCCACGTCGTATGTCACTTTTATTTTGGGAGTGAAGCCGGCATCGGGGATGGTGAAGAAGTCAGAGCCCCATTGCGTATAGCCTTCAGAGGTGACGATGGCAGTCTGTGTGGCATCGTCGTAAGCCTCGCTGCCGTAGCCCTTGTAGGGGATGGGCGTATCGACGAACGGTGCGCGATGCACTTCAGACCATTCTATGTCTGAAGCGTTCCAGCTGTTAGAGGCGTTGTTCCACGTATAAGATCGTGTGATGGTGCACGAGGTGGCGAGATTGCCAGAGAGCGTTACGCTATGGATGCGGAAATGTCGGATGGCGTTCATCTTTGCGTCAAGTCTGAAGGACAGGCTGTAACCGGTAAGGGTCTGGTCGAACCTCAGGTTGATAACGCGGTCTTCATTCTCTGTGGTTATCGCTCCCTTGCTGATGGGGAGAGCGCAGATGATGGGTGCTGCCTTCGTGTCGAAGATTACGGGAGATTTGGCGTTCTCCATGGAGAAAGGGAAGGAGAGAATGCCGGTGCCGTTGAGAGTCCTTTTCAGCGTTGCCCCTTCTGTATGAGGCATGTATGCAAAGAAGTTGAACGAGGAAGCGTTGGGATAATCAGCCCATCGCTTCGGCGTCGTCGTAGGCCAACTCTGCGTGGAAGCATTGTACGTGGCAGTCTCGTTGCGGAAGATAGGGTCGGCGGCTTCGTTGTCCTGATAGCCGAAGATGCCCATCGTTGCAGGATGGCGTTGTGGACTGTATGCTTCGTAGGGATTGGTGCGGGTGAGAATCTTCTGCGATTGTGCGGAGAAGGTGATGTAGCCGTAGCTGTCGGCATGCTGAATGGGCATGTCGGAAGAATCGCAAGCACTGAGACTTGCGAGGGAGATAATAGCTGCTATGGAACTTAGATGCTTCATGCTTGTATTATATATATGTTTTTACCATTCCTGCGTGCCGTTGCCGTCGTTCTTGATTTCGGCACCGGGGAGCCATTGCTCCACTTGCAGTTCGGCGAAGGTGATGTTGTCGCCAACGTCAGACAACTTGAAGATGTAGGTGTATTTGTAGCCTGCCTTCCACTGCATATACTGCGCTGGAACTGTGGCAGACACTTTCTTGCCGCTGATGTTGACGGTTATGGTGTAAGCGCCCTGCTCGTAGGGGATGTTGGCGAGAGGCGGCACGTAATACCATTTCTGGTAGAGGGTGGGGTCTTTGAGGATATGTACAGCGTCCGACGCTTCTTCGTAGGGGACGGTGAGGAGAATCTGACCAGTGGCATCGGTTGATGCGCGCGCCATCGTGATGACGGGCTGCTGGCTTGAGGGTATGCCGGTGAGGGGATAGGTGGCGTGGATGGTGCCACGGAGAGGGGTGTCTGCCTTGGATGCGTCGTCAAGGAAGCGGCTGTCGCTGAACTGTATGTTCCTCATTGTGACGCTCTTCGTGCCGTTAGGATAAGTAAAGCGGAAGCGCACCTTGGCGATAATGGGGGCGAAGGTGAGCGTCACGCACGATCCGTAAGTGGGCGATGAGGCTGATGTGCCGTTGGAGGATGGGGTGGCAAGCCAGAGACGGCTGGCGTATGGTGACGATGTGGCTGTGGCAGCATCGGAATATTCAAAGGGAAAGGAGAGGCTGACGTTGGGGTCAGCGGTGGATGGGGCGGTGACGGTGACGTCGGAACGGAAGGGACTGTAGGCGAAGAAGCGATAGCTTGTGGCTGAATGGTCCCAGTATTTTATGGTTTGCGGAGTGGAGAGCATCGGGTTTTCGATGCCCACGTATTCCCAGTCGGCAGTGTTGGAGGCGGTGTTGCCCGCGCTGCCCTGAGTGAAAAGGACCTTATAGCCGTCCATCACAATCTGTGACGACGATAAGGCGGAAACGTCTGATACGGTCTTATATCCCCAGACGCGGAACGAAGTGAAAAGTGTTTCGAGGCCGTTGCCGGCACCTCGTGTTGTCTGCTCATCCTGCCATTTGCTGTTATTGCTGCTAAAAGCAATGCTCGTTGTTGGCGCGTCAGGATTGGGCACGACGGGGTCATCCTGCGCCGATGGAGAGCAGGAGAAGCAAAGGCATAATGAAAAGCAAAGCAACAAAGAAAGAATGCGTGATGAAAGCATGACTTCTTGTGGTTATTAAAAATGCAATGTCGAGGGTGCGTCAATATCTTGGATTGATGCACCCTCGGCGATTAAGTGTTTTAAGGCTTTGTGCCTATTGTATATTCAATTATTAGTATATCTTAACAACCTTTACACCGTAGGTGTTATTGTTGTTGGTGTACTTCTTGTAGTAAGTTGTACCTGCTTCAAGCTTAGTATCTTTAGCAACAGCTGTTTTGCCAGACGGATCCAAGTAATACTCGTTCTCACCAGCTGTTGGTTCATTTCCTACTGTATAAGTTACTGCTGTATAGATAGCTGACGGTGTACCCGCTTTCTTCAGATATACATAAGCGTATGTTGCTGCAGTGTTAGCTTTGAACATAGCAGTAGTGTTAGCATCAACCTTAATAACCTTTCCATCCTCTTTAGGAATTTCGTTGACAATATCAGTTTTTACTTTTGTCAGAACAATACCGTTGCGACCTGTAATGGTATTTGCGGCGGCATCCTCTGATGCTTGAATCTGCAGAGCGTCAATAACAGTAGCCTCAGTAGCCTTAGGTTTGTTTACACTGTAAAGCTTACCCTTAGTGTCAAGGTCGTTCATAGTTGTTCCGTCTTCGCTAACGCTGAAGTAGATTTCTGTATTATCAGAAGCAGGATACTCATTACCTACACCATGAGCCTTGATAACCTTATTTGTGCCTCTGTCATATGCGTAAGAAGTAACCGAAGGTGTAGACACAGTTGTGATAGACTCGTGGTTGAAGTCTACATTGTCAACGTCAGCTACGACAGCGTCGAAAGTGATGGGAAAGAGACCCTCTGGTGTGCCATCCTCTTTGCTTGTTGTACCATTGGTGTTGTCTGAAATCTTAAAGATATATGTATAGGCGTAGTTAGGCTGCCATGCTGTGTAAGAAGCAGGAACAACAGCAGTTGCGCCATATACCTTTATCTTCTCGTTAGAACCATCGGTAGATGTAAGGGTGTAGTTAAGGCGAAGAGTGAGGGCGTGACCTTCTGCAGGGAGGACGGGAGTGAAGTAGTTGTTGTCCTTGTTGCCTGCCATATTAGCCTTTTGTGCGTTGTCGTTGAGAACATCGTTTTCGTAGTTTACATTGCCAAGACCAAGTGTAGTTGTCTCGTCGTCAGTGCCTTTTACTACGCTGACAAAAGCTTTATTGTATGCAGCATCGCTTGCGTTTTCGCTACCAACCTTTGGATATGTAACCTTGATTTCACCATTGGTAGACAACTTGTAGCCATCGGTTGTAAAGAGGACAGCTGCGCCTTTGTCGGTAAGGTCTGCTTTAGGGTCTGTAGTGTTTTCATAGAACTGGATGTCGCTTACAGTATATCCAGGAATTGTCTCGTAGAAAGCTACACGCACCTTAGCAGTGAGATTCTTGAATGTGAATGTCACTGGCTTATTGTATTCTTTATTGGTTGCGTTATTCTTGACAGTTGTTACGTCGGTGTAATAGCACTCCTTGAGGTCTTGGATTCTTTTACCTTTAAGAGTGTAAGAAAGATGATCGTTGTCAGCCTTTGGTGTCTTGATAGGAGTACCTACAATCTTATCATCAGCAGCTTCACCTGTTATAAGAAGCTCATTGTTTCCAACAGAGTAAGCGATGAAGTCGTACTGTGGCTGGCTGTAGTCCCAGTACTTGATAGACTGTGCTGTAGGAGCAGCTGTTCCAGCATGAAGACCAGTTGGATCTACGCCTACATATTCCCAATCATTAGTGTTGTCGGTAGTTGTACCAGCGCTGTTTTCTTTCCAGTTAACCTGATAGTTGTCGAATACAATAGAAGTTGTTGGACTGTTAGTGGGCAGTTCACCCTTTGTACCCAGTACATAGAACTTTTTACCAAGGAGATCAGCAGCTTTTGCACCAACGCTTGTGCCATCAGCTGCACGTGTAATCTTACCTGTCTCTCCTCCGAAGTTAATCACAGAGTTAGTAGCATTTTGTCCGTTTCCTGAGTTCTCACCCAAGAAGTCGTCGCTTGAGCAGCTGGCGAGCGCCAATACTGAAGCGGCATAAAGAAAATACTTGTTCATAATCTTTTAAATAAATAATAGTTTGTATTGTTTTGTTTATTAAAATCTTGAATACATATATATGTTGTTACATATCAAACTCCCATTGCTTCTCCTCGAAGTCTTCCACTACGGCATCAAAGCCGGAACCACCAGATCGGTTAGGGATGGGTACTTTGTCCATGTCAAGCTCCACGGTTATGACGCCACCACGATAGAGCCGGCGTACTTGGTCGGTGACGTCGAAGACGATGGTGGAGTCCTTACCGTTATAGAACTGCATCTTCACGTCCACGTAGTGTCGGTTGTTGAGGTCTGCCTCTGCCACCTTCTCCAACGACTCAAGGTAAGAGCGGGTGTCGAGCTTGTAGGGATTGAGCTTAGGCATTCCGAAGGTCAGCGCCTTGCCACCAATCACGTCCACCGTCTCACCCTTCTTGTCCGTCACGTCCTGCTTCATTCGCATGTAGAAGTTGACGGTGATGGCGTCCGATCCGGTCACGCCCGTATTGACATTGACGGAGCGAGCCATGCCGCTGAGGTTGGCGTTGCCGTCGATGGAGGTAACCTTCCTGCCGTTGCGGTTGTTATGATGGAGAATCACTTGCACTAAATATATATAAGTCAGGGGCTGGAGTTGTGTTTCGAGCGTACGTACCCAGCAGTTGCGCTCCTCATCAAATACGAATCCGTCCAGATTCTTGTTGATGTCGATGCCCTTTTCGTAACTGGAGAAGAGTTCCTCCGGCTGATAGAACGAGTGGGTAAAGTGTGGCGCGTTATACGAAGACGGATTCATGGTCTGTCCTGTATATGCCGTGACATAGTCGTACGTGGAAGTCTCGTCAATGCGCACACTCTGCACGCCGTCGGGAGTGTCGATGTAGTTCCATGCAAGGATGTCCCAAAAGCCGAAGTCGTACTTGGCGTAGATGGAGTTGCCGCTGATGGTGTGCTTGTAAGGAGAGCGGTGGGTGCCGTACTGCGTGCTGCCAGTGAAATAGCGTCGCACCTCGAAGGCATGAGGCTCCGTATAGCCGATAGGACCGAACATCGAGATGTCTGTATCGTCCCAACCGTACGTCCATTCCGCTTGCCAGTCATATTCGACGTCGTACTTGAACAGATAGTTCCATACGACCTTCAGGTTGAGGTCGACGGCAGGAATCTGCATATCAATATCTTTTCCGCCTTGATGAAGATGAAGCATCGGTTCGCGCTCGCAACTTGTTGTTGCGAGACACGAAACGACGAGGCATATAGCCATTATCCTATTAATCATCATTACCTTATTTCTTCTTAATGTTCCGTCTGTAGAGCAAGTCGTAACTGAGCGTTATCTCCAGTCGGGTGGGTCCCAACCATGAATAACGATGCTGTCTCTTGCGGAAGTCCTTGGCATCGCCGTACCATTTATAGTAATACTGTTCTGTGTCCGTGTCGGGGTCGACAGGGCACTTCCATTGATAGGGATCGTAGAGCGTGTGGAGATATCCAGCCTGCAAGCCGAACTCCAGTCGCCAATGTTCGGAACGTCCCAACGGCATCACATATCCTATGCCGGCGCCGGCGCCCCAACCTTCGCCTTCCCATCCTCGTTTCTCTCCGAAGCATATATTATATAGGTAGGCGTGCGCGTAAAGGCTGAAGTAGAGTCCCTTGAAAGCTGCCCCTTGTCCCAACGGACGCTCACGGATGTCGCCGCTTCGCAGATAATAGCGAGTGTGGAGCTGATAGTTGCGTAGCTGAAAGTACTTGTGGTCGTCGTAGTGCTGCCACCACGGACCATCAAAACTCGCTCCGTACGTGAAGTGACCGTGAAGCGGGTAATACTCAATAGCCACATTGGGGATGGGGCAGAAGCGGTCGTAGCCCGGCATGTAAGCGAAGTCGAGGAGCAGATTAGTCTTAACGCTCAATAGCTCTCGGCGTGGCAGAACCGTGTAGTCGCTGTAAGGGAAAGCAGGAATGTTAAGTGTTACGTTGTCCGGGACTGTTGACGGCATCACTGCCAATGACTGCGATGTCAGACTGTTGTCGTCCAGACCAAGAAGCTGTCGCTTGTCTATCGCCATTATTCGCACGGCACGCAGTACTGGGTAATACTCCTTGAGCACGTAGCGCCATAGCTTACCGCCGTCATATTGCTTCATTGCCTCTTTAAGGCGAGCGGTGTTGTCGCCATAACGGATCATGAGCGAGTCTACCTCATGAAATCTCTTATCCTTGCCGATGCGCATCAGTGTATGAAGGAGGGCATAGTCCTCAGGCACGACATCATAGCGTATGCGATCTTTGCTGATGCCGTAACTGCCGAGCAGTCGGTCCACAGAGGCACGACGTCCTTTCGCCAGACGACAGTTGTTGTCGTATGGACCTTCAGGTGATGCCGTGGCACGTCCAAGCACAATGCCTCTATCGCCCAACGCTTCAAGTTGAGGAATGAGGACTTCTGTTATCCACTTCCTGTCTTGATCGCTGATGTTCATTCTGTTTACAATAAATTGGATGGGACGCGAATTTAGGACAAAGGTGCTGTCAGTGGTCTTAACCTGAGCTACCGTGTCCATAGCGAAGCATGAAATCATTGTAATTACCACTATAAGATATTTCACTTACCGTAAAATCGTTTGTAATCCTGACTCAATTTATGTTAATTCGTTGAAGAATAATGTTTAATCTCAACATATTCTGACTGCAAAATTATAAAAAATGCAATAATTACAATGCTATTGCATATAGTTTTTTTAAAGTAATACTGTTATATTATGTTAATGGCTTAAGTGTGATATATCATAAAAAAACTCCTTAAAAGGACAAAAACATTAACAGTTTTAATGCTTTTGCCTTTCAAGGAGTAACTTGTTTGAGTTTTTTTATTATAAGAATAGCGTGTTACATTCTTATTTAAGGCGGAAGATATTCAGCGAGTTAGCCAGAATCTCCACTACGCCGCCATCAGAAGAAGTGGTGACAAACGTCTCGGTGGGGTGGACGTTTGTGGGGTTGTCGATGGTGTTCTCCTCCTGACCATTCTTGGCTGTGAGGCGGATTAGCTTGGCGCCCTTGATGGTCTTGCCATGTAGACAGATTTCGGCTGTGGTGTTCTCGCTGCTGGTGTTGGCTACCTTCAATATCACTTCCCCGGTGTTTTCGTCAAGAGTGGCTGTGGAGAATACGCCGGGCAGCGTGTTAGCGCGGAGCTTTGTGGCGAATATCTGCTTGCCGTCAAGACTTGCGTAAACGCTGTCGCCAACCACCTTCAGCTCGATGTCGTACCAGCGACCCGTCTCAATGGTTCCTGAGACAGTGGCAGCCTGACCCTTTGCGCCGCCGACAATCTGCTCGATGCCGTGCTGCGTGTTGTTCCATCCGCCAAGGTTGAGCCAGCAGTAGTTCTTGTCGTCCACATAATTAAAGATAAGCATGAAGCCCTCGTTGCCTGAGTCCTTGCGTGCTCTTACCTTATATATATAGCCGTCAGCAGTAATCTCACCGGGGTTGAGACGTATGCAGCTCTCGCCATTGGACGTCTGCTTGATGATGCCGCCGTCAACCTTCCAGTCGCCGTTAATGTCAGTGGGAAGCTCCTGCAGAGTCATAGGCAGAGCCTTGCCCTCAGCATCTGTGTAGCCCTTGTCTTCGAATGAAGCCTGCGTAGCCCATGTGCCCATACCCACGCGGCATACAGCCGGCTTGACCTGCACCTCGCCGTAAGAATAAGGATTGTCCTGCTTTACGTTGAGCACACGAGTGCCCACGTTGTTAGCCATGATGTTCTGAACGTAGTAAGACGGTGTGCCGAACACACGGTCAGACGTAAACTGAATCATGTCAGGTGCCCACATACGGTCGTTGAGGTTGGCGAAGATAGGAGCGTATGATGCCATCGTAACGATGTCGCTGTTGTTCTCGATGCCCATCATATAGACAGCCTCGCCGAGAGCGGCATCAAGAGATCCCATATTGCCGAAGCCCTGCGTGACGGCATACTCGCCGACGTAAATCTCCGGACCCTTACGGTCGTAACCGTCGTACTTGCGGAAGTTCTCGGCAAACCAAGCCGGATTGCGATAGTAATGCTCGTCGAGCAGTTCCACGCTTTCGTTGCTGTCCCATGTGGGATTGTCATCACCCCATGCCACTACGTTGCCGATGAGGTGCATGTTGGGATACTTGGCGAGGACAGCATCCTTGAACTTCTTGAAGCGCTCATAGTAATGGTCGCTCTGAAGGGCAGGGTCGGGCTGGTTGTTCTCATTGCCAATCTCGAGATACTCGATGTTGTAAGGCTCTGGATGACCGTTCTTTGCACGCAGCGCACCGTACTTGCTTGTGACAGGACCATTGGCATACTCCAAAGCGTTCATACATTCGTCAATCCAAGGCTGGATGCTGTCCACGGGAGTCATGCCACCGTGCCACAGTCCTACGTTCACCACGTAGAGCGGTTTGGCGTTGAGGTCCTCGGCAAGCTGTAGGTATTCGTCGAATCCCATGCCGTCGCTTGTGCGATAACGCCAGTTGACGTTCTTATGTCCCGGACGTTCTTCGATGGGACCGATGGTCTTCTCCCAATGGAAAGCGTTCTCAGGCGACTCCTGTCCTTCCACGTAGCAACCGCCGGGGAAGCGTACGAACTTGGGACGTATGTTATAGAGAAGCTGTGCAAGGTCGGGGCGCAGACCGTTCTCGCGATTCATGAATGTAGGCGGGAAGAGGCTGACAACGTCCAGTGTGATGGTGCCCTTGCCGTCGAAGACCAGCTCGAACTGAGCTTTAGGGTCGTTGGCGTTGGCTGTAAGAGAGGCAGTGAACTTGCTCCATTTCTTTCCCATCTTAGCGTCCACGGCTGTCTCGGCATACACGCTCTTGCCATCGGCGCTGACGAGGCGAGCCTTAACGCTGCCCTTGTAGCTTCCTTTAGCCCAAAGAGACAACTTGTAAGTTCTGCCCTGCACGGCATTGATGCCCCAGAAACCCTCGTTGACGAGAGAGGCAGTGGCGTTCTGACGTGCAGCGACGTTTATCTGAAGAGCCTTTCCCTGGGCGTTGTTGAGCAGAGCCTTGCTGACGAGTTGCGTAGAGATGGTGGCTCCGTCTGCAGCCTTTGTGCGCCATGTGGGAGTGGCGTTGTCGCTGTCCTCGAACGAGCGGTTGCTGATAAGCTCAGCGTAGAGGCCGCCGTCCGCAGCATGATTGATGTCCTCGAAGAAGATGCCGTAGAGATTAGGCGACACCTTAACGCCGGGATTGGCGACATCAACGTTTATCTTCACTTGGGCGTTTGCTGTCAAAGCGGAGGCAAGCAAAGCCGAGAGGAGAATGTTATTTGGCTTCATTTTTTTCTTTTATCTTTTATTGTTTATGGAATAGTTGAGTGTTAAAGAGTTGGCCAACCGTCGGCAGTCCAACTGATTTTCTTCTGTATGAGCAGCGGGGCGCCGTTCTTCTGCATGCTGTAGCCGTGGCAGACAAACCAGTCGCCGTCTGCAAACGAGTAAGCTGCGCAGTGTCCTGCAGCCTCAAACTCACGCTTGTCGCCTTCAAGGAAGATGTTGCCGCCACCCTCACGCATATCCTTGCCGTTGCGGTCGAGGTAAGGACCAGCCACTTTCTTGCTTCTTCCCACTGCCACACGGTAGTTGCTCTTTGCGCCGCGGCAGCAGTAGTCCCAGCTTACGAACAGATAATAATATCCGTCGTGCTGCATTATGAAGGGAGCCTCGATGGCATTGGTGCCGGCAAACTCTGATGTAGGATTAGGTTCGGCAGTGGTGTCGCCCACGGCATGACGTCTTGCTATGGTAACGGGCTTGGCTCCACGCTTTACGTGTAAGGAGCGGTCGAGCTGTATGAGCTGGATGCCGTCCCAGAACGATCCCCACGTCATCCAAGCGTTGCCCTTCTTGTCAACGATGAAGTTAGGGTCGATGGCGTTCCAGTTGTCGCGGTCTTCCTTTGAAGCCACGATGCAACCCTCGTCCTTCCATCCGTCCGCATTGGCGAGCGACGCATTGCTGAGCAATCCTATAGCCGACGTATTCTTGCCGAAAGTGGAGCAAGAGTAAGCCATATACCACTTGCCGCGATACTTTATGACGTCGGGAGCCCAAATGTGAGTCTCAAATCCCGGAACGCTGTCACGGGTCCATGCCGGTATCTTACCTTTCGTCAGTAAGCCTTCAGGTTTGATGGTCCAGTGGCGGCGGTCCGAGGATGTCATCTGTGTGATGCCGTGTCCGGTGCAGTAGAGATAATACTGACCGTCCTCGAAAGCCATCACGGGGTCGTGCACCATTGGCGTATCGACAGCGAGAGGAGCCGTCTGGGCGCTTGCCTGAGCCGTATTAAAGAATGGGGCAGTGGCAAGAACCACTGCTCCATAGATGTATTTCTTGAGATTCATATTTAATAGAGTATCTCTTATGAATGTTTTTACTTATTAACGAACTTGCGTCCGTTCACAATGACGATGCCCTTGTATGAGCTGTCCACCTGCTGACCGTTCAGATTATACCACTTGCCGTTGCCCTCAGCCTTCTTGGTAATGACGTAAGGAGAGTTGATGCCAGTGGCTAAGCTTGATCCGTCGATGTACGAACCTTCGTTAACGAAGAACAATACCACCTTGTCCTCAGGCTGTGTAAGCTTCATGCTGAACGAATAGTTGTAGACCTTCTTGGTGGTAGTGGTGATGGTGGATGTCATCTTCACCACATTGCCGGTGAACTCTACGTTCATATCCACTAACGAGCCGTCCATATCGTCAAGGAATGTGTCCCAGTTGTATTCGCTCTGGAGGGTAAACTCAACGTTGGATGAGTTGTCATTAGTATTGCCACCAGCAACTGTGAACCATCCGTAGTTGTCGTTACGGAGAACGAAGTGCTCGCCATATCCCTCAGCACCGCGCTCAGCGTTGGCAGCCACGAGGCACCAGTTGTTCCAGTTTGCCTGCTTGTTGCTGTAGTTATAGAACTTAAACTCTGCCTTGCCGCCCTTCTTGAGAGTGTAATAGTCCTTCGAGAAGTTGGTCCACCAGGCTGCTGAGGTGTTCTTCTCCATCGACTCGGGGAAGTAAACGTCAGCGTCCTTCTCTGCTTCTGCCTCCACAACTATGGTGTAGTCCTTAGTGTAGACGTAATCGTCCTTTGAGACTATCATTGTCATCGTCACTTCACCCTGACCCTTTACCTTTCCGTCGCTTGTGAGGATGCTCTCGTCGCTCGACTTCCATGAGATGTTAGTGCCGAGCTTGCCCTCTGTGGGCAGAACCGGAGTCTCTTCCAAAACAGTGCCGTCGTCGAACGGAAGGTTAATCTTGTTAGCTGTGTACTTGATGGCAGCCTTAGCGTCAGCCTTCACAGCCCAAACCTCCTGCTGCTTTGTATAGCTCTTCTGACCCAATGTGGTGGAACCGCTTGAAGAAGAGAGAGCAGCAATGGCGATGGCGGGGATATTGGTATAGTCGATGGTCTGGCGAACCAGTACGCCACGATAAACCACGTCGTCAATGGTAAGAGCGATATAGTCAGTACCTGCTGTGCGCTCCCATGTGCCGTTCTCGGCACCGCTGATGGTGCCGTCGGCATTGAGGCGGATGTTGACGGGAGTCTCATAAGCCTTGGCTTCCGTGTTCTGACCATACTCATGGCGTAGGAACTGATAGTCGCCGGCTATTTCGGTGTCTGCGATGGAAGCCTTAGTGGCGATGTCGTTGTTGGTGATTGTCTCGCCGTCAAACTCGAACGGAGCAGCCATAATCCAACCCTCATCATTGAGGAAGAGCTGATGAACGCGAACCTCATGACCTTCGCCCTTGTTGGTGAAGCGTGAGTGATAAACCACGAACGAGCGTCCTTCCTTGTCTGTGAAAGCAGAATTGTGACCCTGTGAAATCTCTGCGCCCGACATCGGATCCCACTTATAGCCTCCGAAGAGCAGCACGCCGCGGTTGTCGACAGCAGTAGCGCTATAGTTCATAAGGTAGCGGTTGAAGACAGCTGATGTGCCGTTGCAGTCAACGTAAGGTCCTTCGGGATTGTCCGAACGGAACACGCGCATCTGATAGCCGCCGGTGCTGACGAGTCCGCCGTAGCTCATGAAGAGGAAATAGTGTGAACCAATCTTCTCTACGTAGCTTGCCTCGCCCGAAACATAATAGCCGCCGGCTATCTTCTTGCCGAAGTAGGGGTCGCTTGTGGTGTTGGCGCTGGCAGCAGCGGATGTAGCTGCTTTGCCGTTAACCTCGTAAGGATATGTGTAAGTATAGTCGCGCAGACCGTTGCTCTTGTCGAGACGCAGCAGGAAGATGCCGCCCGACCATGATCCGTAGCTCATCCATAGATTGTCCTGATCGTCGTAGAATACGCACGGGTCGATGCAGTTAGGCCAGAACGATCCCCACTTGTCGCCTACATTATATCGCTCGGGCAGTGAGGTTTCGCCAGTGGCAATGGTGAAGTCGGTGTTCTTCCAGTCGTCGGCAGCCGCATATCCATTGTGTGCATACTTACCCAAGAAGCCGGAGAATACTACCGGACCCTGATATTTCCACGGGCCTTCTACGTTGTCGCTTGTGAAGCAGACGATGCTCGAAGCCCAGTTGTCACCGTTGAGGCTCATATACATACACCACTTATTCATTGTCTTGTTGTAGATGACGTCGGGTGCCCACTGCATGCCTTTCACGGTGTTGCCTTTCTTCTGCCATCCGTGAGCGTCGAAGTTGCCGAACGTAACGGTCTTGCCCGCATGGTTCTTTACGGATGTCACGGCGTGTGTGGCATAAGCGTCTGCATAGTTGACGAGTGTGCCACTCAAATTGCAGAAGAGACTGTTGGTGGCAGTGGCGTTGCTCTCGTCTGCCTTAAATACGGTCCACTCCTGATAGTGCTCAGCGGCTGTGGTCTTGCCCTTGCCAAGGTGAGATCCATATATATAATATGTAGGGGATGCGGGATTTGTGATGTTGTCAATGACGATGGAAGGGTCATGACAAACCACGCGCTTGTTATATTGGCGGGCGCTGTAAACTCCCTGCAAGTCAGCGTCGGTGACTGTGGTCTGCGCTGCGGAAGAGAGAGCGGAGAATGCGAATATGGGAATTAATAGATTCTTCATAGGACTATTTTTAAATTGAAAATTGAGAGTTGAACCCAACTCCCAATTCTCAACTGATTTTACTTATGTCTTCTTGCCTTGGCAGCTGAGCCGAATACGAGGTGGCTGCCGTCCACTGTGAACGAAACGTAGAGGTCGCTCGGGTCGATGGTGTTGATGCCGAGGTAAGACTGATAGGTCTCTGTGCCGTCATTGCCGGTAACAATGGCCTGGATGTCAGCTGTGCCGTTGTTGCAGTTTGTGACGTAGAGCTTCACCTTGGCGCCGTTCATTGCAGCGAGCCATCCAGCCCAGTCTGCGTACGATTCGAGCTGAGTGCCTATCGGGGTGCAAGCTGCGTAGCCGTTGCCCCAGCCGTAGTTGTCGGCACGTACAACTCCATATTCGGGAGCTGTCTTGGCTGCATCGCGGAGGATTACCACGTAGTTGTTCCAGTTGCCTGCACCAGATGTGTAGTTGGTGAAGTTGAACTCGCGAGTTGCGCCAGCCGGAACCTTGATGTCGTCTGTGAATACTGACCAGAACGCGTCAGAGCAGTTGGCTGCACCGAGAGAGGTTGGCTCCGGAGTAGCGGCAGTAACCTTCGACTCGTTCACCTTAACTGTCACCTCAGCAGTCTTGCCACCGTTGGCAGTGATGATCACCTTATGCTCGCCAGCCTTTGCAGGAACAGTGGAGAAGGTGAGCTTCGAGTTGTCGAGCACCTCTGTACGTCCGTCCTGATAAGTTCCCTTCACCTCCAAACCAGTAGCGTCGAATGCCAGTGTGCGCTTTACGCCGAGGATGGCGCTTGAGTTGTAGAAGTAGTAGTTGGTGTGCTTCGGCTTGCTTGCCACCTCAATCTTCACAGGAGTGTCCACCACCTTGAAGGCTGCGCTTGCATTGATGGTCTTGTCAGCCTGCTTGTTGAGGAGAGTCTTGTTGAGCGTAGCAACGATATACTTGTCGCCGAGAGTATTGAAGTCGGGCACTACCATGAACGAGAGGTCGCTTGCAGAAATCTCCTTGACGCTTCCACCGTCGTATGTAACCTTAGCCTTTATCTGTGATGTGAAATCAGAAAGCTCAGTACCGAGGTTAACCTCTGCCGGAACATCAGTAAGCTCCATTGAGACCGGCTGCTGGTCAACGGCGTCTGTTACGTCCATCTCATCTTTATCGAAGACGTAGTAGCATCCGTCAACGGTGAAGTCGAGATAAAGATCTGCCGACTCAACGGGGATGCCAGTATACTTCTGCTGCGAAACCATACCTTCTGTTCCTACTACGTCAGCCACAACGTCGCAGGTGTTGTCACCATAGTTGGTTACTGTGACCGTAACCTTTGCGCCGTTCATCTGAGCGAGCCAGCTTGCCCAGTCGCCTGAAGCTGTGTTGCTGTGAGTGCAGGATGCGTAGCTGTCGCCCCATCCATAGTCGTCCGAGCGGAGGCAGCAATACTCTGTCTTGTCAGCCTTGCGGAGCACCACTACGTAGTTGTTCCAGTTGCTTGCAAGTGAAGAGTAGTTGGTGAAGGTGGTGGAGTAGACCTTGTTGCTCTCAATCTTGATGTCCTGATCGAGGTGAGCCTCCCACCATGCTGATGAACAGTCTGTATTTCCGAGTGTGGTCGGCGAAATCTTCGCAGCCTGACCCTTGTTGGCATTGGCGATGGAGTCAGCACGTTCTGTAAGCCAGTCGGGACCGTTAACGTTGAATATGTCGCTGCCCTCGCATCCTGTCAGTGCTGTCATCGCCAAAGCGGCGGCGCAGAATACGGATGCCAATTTGCTTATATGTTTCATAATAGTATTTGCTAATATTTAATAATGTTGTTTTTACTTGCTGAGTCTTGTAACCGGGTGAACCGTCCAACCCTTCTCCTTGAAATAGGTGGTGTTGTCTGACGAGTTGTTGGCTGAGTTGCCGACGAGGTTCGGGTTGTTATTAATAAGGTTCTGCGAGATGGGCAGGAACTCATGACCGGGAACGAAGTAGTCAACCGGGCTGATTACCTTATCGTCGCTACCATACTCAGAGTATGAAACCGGATCAGTGGGCAGGAAGTTGATGCCGAGACGCACAACGCTGTGCTCCTTCAACTGCTGCAGACGGTCAGCGTCATAGAAGAATCCCCAACGGAGAAGGTCGAAACCGCGACCGAACTCACAACCGAACTCCTTCGGACGCTCCACGTTGGCAATCTGCTCGAAGAGCTTGTCCTTCGTGTCGAAGTCGGCAAGCTTGAGCTTGGCGAGGTTAGCACGCTGGCGCACCTCGTTAATCCAGTCGATGGCCTGCTGTGTAGGTCCGTTCACCTCGTTCTCGCACTCGGCAGCGCGGAGCAGAACGTCAGAATAACGCATCATGCGGAGGTTGATGCCGCAGTGCAGACCGGTGGTAACAGTGCTATATAAGTTGGTGCGGATGTTGGTCCACTTTGCGATAGGAATACCACCGTTGATGTTGTTGGTGACGAGAGTGTCCTGCGGAGTGAGCTTCTGTGTGTAAGCCACGTTGCCGTTCTCGAAGCCTTCCCAGTCCTTCTCGTATGTGCAGAGAGTCCAGTAAAGACGCGGATCAAGCTTGCCGGCTGTTGTGCGTTCGCCCTTGAAGAGCTGATAGAGCCAAGGCGAAGCTGAGAGATCAGCCCAACCGCCGAAGCGTCCCGGACAGAGGTTCGACTCTATGGCGTGACCCTGAGTGGCGTTCGGAGAAGTGTTCACCGGTGTCCATTCGTCGTCGGTGCCCTGTGTGCCGTAGTCGAGATACTGCACCTCGAAGAGGCTCTCGGCGTTGTTCTCGTATGCCGAACCCTCGCGGAAGTTGTCGCCATAGTTAGCCATGAGCGAGTACTTGCCATACTTCTTGTTGATGATGTCCTTCAGCACAGCGAGAGCGTCGCTATACTTGTGGCGCTGCATAAGAGCACGGGCGTAATAGCCGGCAGCGGCACCGCATGTGGCGCGGCCCTTTGCCCACTCGCCGCCCTCTTCGCGTGAGGGGAGCAGCGTGATGGCTTCCTTCAGGTCTGCCTCCACCTGATCGAGCACCTCATCGTATGAGTTGTTCTTGCCGTACAGACCGTCCAGTGTTGAGTATGTATTATAGTCGGTGATGAGCGGTACGTTCTGGTAATAACCGGCGAGGTTATAGTAAGAGAAGGCGCGGAGGAACAGAGCCTGACCCTTGATGCGCTTCATGCTCTCTGAGAGGGCAGCGTCGTCGTTGCCGGTGCGTGAGAGGATGAAGTTGCAGACATTGATGGTGTAGTAAGCCTCACGCCAGGGCCACTCTGTTATCTCGTTGGTGATGGGAGCGTTGAAGTTGTCGAACTCGAGGTACCATACCTGAGAAGCGTTCCATACCTCGTCGCCGCGAGTCATGTCGATGGTGTATCCCACACGACCCGTAGAGCCTTCGATACGTATGTGGTTGTAAGCAGCGATGACACACTCCTCAAGGTCGTCGGAGGTGAACTTGTCCGTGGTCTGCTGGTTGGGGTTGGTAAGCTCCAACTTGTCCTCACAAGAAGTCAGCGACATGGCGCTCAGACCGAGGAATGCTGCAAGTGCATAATTATATAGTTTCATAATTGGATTTACGTTTAATCGGTTATTGGTTTTTTATTAGAATGTGAAGTGCAGACCAGCCATGAAGCTGCGTGCGCTTGGGAACGAGCAGAAATTGTAGCCCGGTGTGAATGTGCCGCCAGCGTAGTCGACGTTATATCCCTTATAGCCTGTGAAGGTGTAGAGATTCTGAGCCGAAACGTATACGCGTACGCCGCTTACCAAGCCTCTGAACCACTGGTCAGGGAAGTTGTATCCCAGTTCCACATTGGCAATCTTCCAGTATGCTGCGTTCTGTATCTTGCGTGAGCTGAAGAGGTCGTTCCATGCGAGAGTTGCCTTGTTGGCAGCGTATGTGCGTGGTACGCTTGAGAGGTATGTAGAACCGTCCTCAGAGAAGCGGTTGGCGTCAGCCATAGCCACGTCCTTGTTGCCCCAGCCATAGCAAGAGTTAAGGCTGTTGTAGATGTCGTCGCTTACATGATAGTTGAGCACGCCGTATGTAGAGATGCTCAGGTCGAAGTTCTTATACTCCATGTGAGCGCTAAGTCCGAAGTTCACCTTTGGCAGACCGCTGCCGAGAACTGTCTGGTCGTAAGCGTCGATAACGCCGTCAGGCTCGCCGTTAGGGCCAGAGATATCCTTGTAGAGGCAGTCGCCGAGGTTGGCACCCTGCTGTGTGGCGTGATTGTCGAGGTCGCTCTGTGTGCGTGCGATTCCCTCGTAAACCCAACCGTAGAACTGACCGATCTCCTGACCTACGTATGTGGCGTAAGCGCCGGTGATGTATGAAGTTGTGCCGAAGCCGAGTGACGTAACCTTGTTCTTCAGTGTGCTGAGGTTGGCAGAAACGTCATACTTGAACGGATGGTCGTGGTTGCGGTATGTGGCAGAGAACTCGAAGCCGCTGTTTTCCATAGAGGCAGCGTTCATCGTAACGGTAGCGTTTGCTACACCGGTCTGTGTAGGAACCGGAACTCCGTAGAGAAGGTCCTCAGAACGGTTCTTATACCATTCTGCTGTAAACTCGAAGCGGTTGTTGAACATGGCGAGGTCGATACCGATGTTGGTTGACTTCTTCTTCTCCCAAGCGATGTTCTTGTTGACGAACTCAGAAACGGCAGAACCCGTAACGACGTTGTTGCCGAAGCTGTAGGTCATGTTGTTACGCTTCATTGTCGCCATATACATATACTCGCCGATGTTCTCATTACCGAGCACACCATAGCTGGCGCGGATCTTAGCCATGTTGACAATCTTCTTGCTGATGGGGAAGAACTTCTCCTTGTCCAGACGCCAACCTACTGACACTGAAGGGAATGTGCCCCAACGGATGTCCTTGGTAAGACGTGAGCTACCATCACGACGGATAACTGCTGAGAGCAAGTACTTCTCGTCATAGTTGTATGTCAAGCGGCCGATGTAAGAGGCGAGCGCGTGGCGATATTCGTAAGACTCTGAGTAAGTGTTGGCTGCGTTCTGGAGCTGGAGGTAGTAAGGTTCTGTGAACTTGATGCCCCAGCCGGTGAGCAGGTTGGTGTTCTCTTCCTCGTATGTCAGACCGCCGAGGAGGTTGATGTTGTGCTTGCCGAAGTGGCCGTCATACACGAGAGTGTTCTCGATGAGGGCGTCAGAATAGTTGCGCGAGCCCTTTGTGAGGCGTTCGTTGGCCTTGTCAAGGTAAACACGGTTAGACTGAATCCATGCCGGAATCCATGTCTTGTCCTTAGCCTCTGTCTTGCTGTAAGAGAGGTTGATGTTGTAGTGAAGGCCGTGGTTCTTGAGCTTCAGACCCACCATCTTGAACAGATCGACGTCAGCAGAAGCTGTGCCTACGAAGCGGTCAACGATGGTGTTGCGCTGCAGCATATTGTTGACGAGCAACGGGTTGGAAGCCGAGATGTCGCCGTGTACGTTGTCATAGTAAACGCCGTAGCCGTAAGCGTCGTAGCGATAGTTGTTGGCTGCACCAACCTTGTCGTCGAGCACCCATGTTGACGGGTCATAAGCCTTGATGGTAGGCTGCATGAGCAGAGTGCCGCGGAGCACGTTGGTGACGTCGCCGTAAAGACCCTGGACATACTCGCCGGCGTTGGAGAGGCCCATGTTGTCCTGATTGGAGTGAGAGTAAACCATGCTTGTGCGGAACTTGATGAATTTTGTTTCCATCGTGTTGTTCACGCGGGCTGTATAGCGCTCGTAGTTAGGACCTGCACCCTCGAGCGTACCCTTCTGATTGAAGTAGTCGAGCGATACATTGTATGTGCTCTTTGCGCTGCCGCCGCTGAGAGCCACGTTGTGGTTCTGACGGATACCGGTCTTGAACACCTCGCTGAACCAGTCTGTATTGGTGTTGTCCTGGAAGTGATAACGTCCGTCTTCGCCCATCTTGTAACCGCCGGGGAGCGTTGTGCCTGAGTTGGCGCAAGCCTGACCGATGTAATTGCTGTACTGGTCGGCGTTCATAACGTCATAAACGTCGCCGGGGATGACGTCAGCTCCGAAGTAGCCAGAATAGTTGACCTTCAGAGGCTGGTCCTTCTTGCCGTTCTTCGTTGTGATGATAACCACACCGTTGGCAGCACGCGAACCGTAGATGGCACCTGCCGAAGCATCCTTAAGAATCTGGATGGTCTCGATGTCGTTAGGCGAGAAGTCGCGGATGGTGGTACCCATAGGTACACCGTCGACTACATAAAGAGGAGCTGTGCTGCCGAACGAACCGATACCGCGGATGCGTACTGACGGGTCGGCACCAGGCTGACCGTCCGATGTGATCTGAACGCCCGCAACCTTACCCTCAAGCATTGTTGAGATGTTAGAGTTAGAGACTTTCTTCATCTCCTCAGCGTTAACGATGGCAACAGAACCAGTGAGGTCAGCCTTCTTCTGTGTACCATAACCTACAACTACAACCTGATTGAGGACGTTGTTGTCCGGGGTGAGCTGTATCTTCTCTATAATAGCGCGGCCACGTACAGCCACCTCGCTGGTCTTATAGCCCAGATAGCTGACAATAAGTGTGGCATTCGACTCGACATCCAACGAGAATTTTCCGTCCATGTCGGTGACAGTGCCAGTCTTCGAATTCTTAGCCTTGATGGAAGCACCCATAAGCGGAGCGCCAGTCTCGTCGACAACCTGACCCTGCACCTTGATGGTGGGGGCTTGTGCTATGGCTGCATTGGCTGTGACCGGGGCAACAACTGTTGCACCGCCAACTGCGCCGAGGCATAGCATCATTGAGAATACTTCTTTCCTCATTGTTTCTGATTTTAGGTTTTTAATTATTATTTAGTTATAATTTTTTATTTCTCTTAGGTTTGAGATCGCCATTAGCTTTTAGCTTTAGGTTAAAGGTGATAACGAACGACTGCCTTACATGTATTGGTAACATGAATGATTTGTGCACCCGTGAAATTTACAGTGGCAAAATTACACTTATTCACTATTGGTTAGGTGGACAAACGCTATAAAAAAGGTGGACAAACGCTGTAAACATGCTGTTTTTACCTTATTTGCGCTTTTATCCACCAGCTGTGTACCTACACGGTGAATTTGACATAAATCATGTAGGTGGACAAATTATATTAAGGGGTGGATAAGAAAATGGTAATGAAAGGGTGTAGAAAACGTTCACTTTTACTCGTGTTTTCTTAAAGTGCCACTTTAGCAATCTAAAAGAGCCTCTCTTACATTCTAAAAGAGCCACTATTACTCTCTAAAAGAGGCTCTTTTATAACGCAAGAGAGGCTCTTTTAGAGAGTAATAGTGGCTCTATTAGAAATTAACAGTTGATAACATATATTTTTGTCCCCTATTCGCGGTACGAAGAAGGTGCCACGCCATACTGTTTGGTGAAGCAGCGTGTGAAGTATTTTGGGTCGTTGAAGCCCACACGGTATGCTATCTCCGTGATGTTGCGGTTGGCGACATTGTCCTTCAGCATGCGCTTGGCAATGTCCAGACGGTAATTGCGGATGAACTGTGAGGTGGGCAGTCCGGTCTCAGCATTGAGCTTCTTGCTGAGCACGGCGCGGTTTATGCCGATGGCGTCTGCCAGCTCCTGCGCTCCGAACTTTGAGTTGCTGAAGTTGCGTTCCATCGTCTCCATCACCACCTCCATGAACGGGCGCTCGTTAGCCACGGTCTCTTGGCGGTCAGCTTCGATGGTCTTCTGCTGGCTTTCCTTGTAGCGACGCTGGTTTTCCAGAATCTGCTTGATACGCGTCTGCAGCTGTCCCGGCTCGTCACTCTCCTTGAGTGCATCCTCGATGGGTTGGTAGAGCGACTTCACTTCACGCTCGCGCATCTTCTCCATGCGGCGCTTAAAGACGTAGCGAACGGCTACGCCTATACATATTAATATAATAAGCACGAACCACCAGCTCTTATAGAAGTAAGGCGTGACGCTTACGTCTATGGATATGGTCTGCTCGTTCTCGGCTCCGATGTTGGGCGAATATCTCACCTCAAACTTGTAGTCGCCGGCGGGTAGGGTGGAGTAGCGCACGCTGTGCTGACCCGGCTGCAGCTTCACCCATTCCTTTTCGTATCCCTTCATGCGGTAACTGTAGACACCTTGGTTCTCTCCCGTATAGTTGAGAGCCGAGAAGCTGATACTGAACGAACGGTCGCTCTCGTGCAGCCTTATCTTTTTGGCAGTCGTTATGTTCTCCTTCAGATGATTGCTTCCGGCGAACACGGTCTGATTGTTGACGCTCAGTTCGGTGAAGCGTAGGTTGAATTTGTCGTTGTAAGTGTTGCTTACGCCGTTGACAACCATCAATCCGCTCTCCGTTCCGAGATATATGGTGCCCTTCTTGTTGCGTATGGCTCCATTATAAAAGAACTGTGAGCTGATCAGTCCGTCTTCCTCCGTGTAGTTGTTGAACTGGCGTGTCTTAGGATTGAAGACCGAAAGACCGTGGCTTGTGGTTATCCACAGCTGTCCATGATTGTCCTCCACGATGCCCGTAACGGTGTTGTTGGCAAGTCCGTCAGCTGTGGTGAAGGTCTCTATGTGCGTCTTGCCGTCATTGTCGCGTGTCTGGCAGTACATGCCGTAGCCGTTGCTGCCCATCCATATCTTTCCGTCTCGCGTCTGACAGAACGCCAGAATCTTGTCGATAATGCGGCTTTCGGGGCGGTCGAGCTTGTAAGGCTGGTGCTTGGCGGTGAAGAAACGCTTGCCATTTCGTCGCGATTTCAGATTGACGCTAATCATTCCGCGTATGCTGCCCACCATGAGTGTGCCGTCGCGGGTGACCAACGAACCTACACAACCCTTTATGTCGCGGCATCCGGGGAACGGATCTTCCAGGCGTTGCTTGCGCAGATCATAGAAGAACAGACCCTCGTTGGCACCTATCCACATTCCTTCATTAATGCGGTCGTAAGCCAATACACCTATGAAGGTAAGTAGCGGCTGGTGTTCGCCGTCCACGTTCAGACGCTGTATGTTGTTGGGCTGCTTGGCGTTAGCTGTTGCCACGCCGCCTCCCCACGTGCCAATCCATAGGTTGCCTTTTGCGTCCGCCGTAATAGCGGACACCGAATTGTGAGGCAGGGCTGAATTGTCGGTGCGGTAATGCACGAACCCTTTGGAGCCGGGACGCATACAGCAGAGTCCGCCTTCCATCACGCCCACCCACAGCGTGCCGTCCGATGAGGCATACATAGAGTTGACGGCGTTGCGTGAAAGCGATGTCGGATCGTTGGGATTATTGGCATAATTGGTGATAAGCAGTTGGCGTGGCGTGAGTTTCACGATGCCACCCGTTTCTGTTCCTACCCATACCTGACCGTTATTCACGAAAAGTGAGTTGACAAAGTTGCTGCTAAGAGGATGAATAGGGCTGGTGCAGTTCCAGTGCTCAACGAATCCCTCACGGTCGTCGATGATGTCCACGCCGCACAATGTGCCGACAAGCAGACGGTTTTCTGGTGCAACGGCAAGGCTTGTCACCACCTCATGCTGCAGCGTATGGCGTGCGTCGTAAGTGTGAAACTCACGTCCGTCACTGCAGAACAGTCCTCCATTGGTGGCAAGCCATATCTTATTGTTATACCTTATTATACTGGCAGCATAATTGTTGCCCATCGGTGCGAACATGTGTGTGAGGTCCTTGGCTATGAGCTTTCCATTCTTCTCCATGTATTCGCTCACGCGTCCGTTAATGCACACCACCACGGAGCCGCGCTTATATACGTCACACATTCCGAATTCGGGCACACTGTTGGGGTAAGGGGCTGACTGAACTGACATTACACGGCCCTTCTTGTCGAAGGCTATGCGGATGATTCGGGACGTACTGGCTATCCATATACATCCCTTTGCGTCGCAATATGTGCGGATGCAAGTTTCGTCCCACACGCTTTGCAGCTGCTTCTCCACTTCCTTGTTCACGCATTCGGGGATGACGGGGCTCATTGTCTCAAGGCTGAGCACCTGCGGACCTTCCTCAAAAGATATCCAAAGGCGGCGAAAACGGTCCTCGCTTACGTTGCGTGTGCTGTTGCTTCGAAGTGCTGTCGGAGAAGCCGTATAGCCGAAGCTCGTCATCTTATATCCGTCGTAACGCACCAGTCCGCCGCCATGAGTGCTTATCCACATAAATCCGTACGAATCCTTGAATATGTCATCGGCGAAGTTATTGGGCATACCGGTTGCCATGTTGAGGTAACTCGACAAGTATTTGCCCGCTTCACGGCTTTGGGCAAAGCCAAGAAACGACGTCATCAGCATAGCAATCAGCAGTATGATATGTCTCATTTATGTAGTTTTTAGGTTTGGGTGTAGGTTTTACAATCTTTTGCAAAGGTAGCAAAAAAATATGGATAAAGTAGGTAATATATGATGAAATTCGTAATTTTGCAGTAAATACACAAAGCATAGTGGAATAAGAATGAAAACAATAATCACATAAACATACAAAGATACGTATATGACACGAAACAAGATTATCTACATTGCTATTGTGGCGTTGCTCGGAGCGTCGCTTCTACTCGGTTTTGCTGAGGAAGTGTTCCGTTTGGATTTGGGCAGCGCTTCATGGGCTGCACATTGGGCAACGTCGCCCGTGGCTTTGGCATTGGGCTTCGCCTTCGCCCTTATTTTCGGCAAGACCTTCCCCGACTTCAACAAGGTGATGTCGAAGAAGCTCCTTCAGTATTCTGTCATCGGACTTGGCTTCGGAATGAACGTCAATGCGGCGTTAGCATCAGGAAGCGAGGGAATGATGTTCACCATTGTGAGTGTGTTCGGCACGTTGGCTCTTGGTTGGTTGTTCGGCAGAAAGCTTCTTAAGGTGGACTCGCAGACCAGTTATCTGCTCAGTTCAGGTACTGCCATCTGTGGCGGTTCGGCAATAGCCGCCGTCGGTCCGATCATCCGTGCAAAGGCGGAGAGCATGTCTGTGGCACTCGGCGTGGTGTTCGTGCTCAACGGTATTGCCCTCTTCGTATTCCCATACATCGGCGACTATCTTGGCATGACGATGAAGCAGTTCGGTATGTGGGCGGCAATAGCCATACACGACACCTCTTCTGTAGTGGGAGCAGGTGCTGCTTACGACCAGATGCACCCTGAACTGGTGGCATCGCAGGGTGTCAGCGCCTTGGAAGTGGCAACCACCGTCAAGCTGACGCGTGCCTTGTGGATAGTCATCCTGGCGCTCGTCACCCCCTTCTTCTTCCGTCAGTCGTTGGCAGCGGAGAGCGGCAAGCAGAAGCCGTGATATTCATGTGTCCCACGATTCATCATCTGGTTTATCATTGCCATCCTCTTCAATACCTACATCCTCAGCAATGCCTCGCTCCTTGGTGACAGCGTAGCCGGCATGGGTGGCTCATTCAGTGGAGCCGTCAACAAGCTCGCCAAGCACCTCATCACCCTCTCGCTCTTCTTCATAGGAGCTTCGCTCACCCACGAAACCCTGCGCAGCGTAGGTGCACGCCCACTCGTCCAAGGCATTATGCTATGGATAAGCATCAGCTTGCTGAGCTTAGCGTATATTGAGTTTGGAATTATGAATTAGGAGTTATTCGTAACTCCTAATTCGTAATTCTTTAGAATGGGAACAGCAGCGGCAATACGCCTATCATTACAATTCCCATTATTATCTGCAACGGCAATCCCACCTTTACATAGTCCATAAACGTGTAGCCACCTGCCTGCATTACCAGAGCGTTTGGCGGCGTAGAGAACGGTGAGGCGAAGCACATGCTTGCTCCCAAGGTCACGGCGAACAGCATGGGGTAGGGGCTTACGCCGATGGCAGCTGCCGAAGTGAGAGCAATGGGCGACATAAGCACAGCCGTAGCCGTGTTGCTGATAAACATTGTGAGGAACGATGTGGTGAAGTAAACGCCGGCGAGAAGAGCATAAGGACTTGCCTGACCGAGATTGTCGGCGAGCAGACTTGCCACAAGAGCCGATGCTCCCGTCTTCTCCAATGCCACCGACATAGGCAGCATGGCGGCTATGAGCACGATGCTCTCCCAATTGATGGTCTTGTAAGCAGCCTCCACGGAGCGAATACATCCACTTATGACCATCAGCAGTCCGGCTATCATCACGGCTGTGACTGGAGCTACGGGGATGAAGTCGAACACCATCATCGCTATCATGGCGAGCATGATGACACCGGCAAGCGGAGCCTTATAGTCGATCGTCACACGCGATGCCTGCTCCAACGGCTGGCCTATAACCACGATGCCGTCAGCCACGTCAGCAATGCGCTGTATGTTGTTCCATTTGCCTTGGATAAGAAGAATGTCGCCCTGGCGGAACTCCATGTCCGCAAGGTTGTCGTTGACGTAGCTGTCGCCACGTCTTACGCCCAGCACGTTAACATTATAGAGTCGGCGCAGACCTGCATCCTTCAGCGTCTTGCCGCACAGACGAGAATTGTGCATCAGCACTATCTCGGCTATACCTATATCATAGAACGCTATTTCTTCTGTGGCTTTCTTCAGTCCCATGTCAGAAGCAAGGTTTTCCGCCTGCTTGCAGTCGCCGCTCACATATACGATGTCGCCGTCCGTAAGCTTCGTGTCAGGACCTGCAAGACGCTGCTCCACCTCCTTCATCAGCGACGAATGGCCCTTCTTTATGCGTCTCACCTCCAGCACGGTCAGTCCGTAACGGTGGTGAATGTCCATTTCGGCAAGAGTCTTACCGTTGGCAAGCGAATCTGCTCCAACTGTGAAGACAGCGAGATTGTCCGTAAGACGATATTCTTCCATGAGGTCGTCCAATGACTTGCCGCGTGCAGGACGGTTCTCTCCGTCGTGATTCTTGTTGCCGTTAAGGAAGCGCTTGCTGAGAGGCAGCAGCACTATGATGCCCACCACGATGCAGACAATGCCTACAGGGAGGAAGCTGAAGAAGCGAAGCGGCTCGAAGCCGTTCTCCGTCAGCGCGTCCTGGATGACAAGGTTGGGAGGCGTACCTATCAGGGTTAGCATGCCACCCATACTGCTGGCGAACGCCAAAGGCATAAGCAGGCGGCTTGCTCTTATCTTGGCTTTCTGTGCCAGACTCACTACGATGGGCATCATGAGAGCCACGGTGCCGGTGTTGCTGACGAAGGCTCCGATGACAGCCGTCACCACCATAAGCAGCAGAAACAGTCCCAGCTCGTTGTCGCCAGCCAATGTCATCAGCTTGCCCGACGCTTTCTTAGCCAGACCGGTCTGCACGATGGCACCGCCCACGACGAACAGTCCCACCATCATTATCACCACTGAGTTGGAGAATCCCGAGAGAGCCTCCTGCGGAGTGAGTATTCCAGTGAGCAAAAGGGCGACGAGGGCGCACAAGGCGACGAGGTCGGAACGAACTTTGCCCATGGCGAAGAATACTGCCGATAGGGCGAGGATAATGAGTGTTGTTATCATATACTGTTGTCTATAGTCTGTTTTAGGCTATTCGTGGTTTAGATAACTACTCCCGTTCCGCTGCATGTAACCATCAGCATCGAACCAGTCTCTCCTACAGTCTCATAGTCAAGGTCGATGCCCACAACGGCGTTGCATCCCATACTGTTGGCTCTATCTATCATTTCCTGCATGGCTGTGTCCTTGGCTTCGCGCAGCACCTTCTCGTACGATCCGCTTCGTCCGCCGAAAAAGTCGCGTATGCCAGCGCAGAAGTCCTTTATGAAGTTGGCACCGATAATGGTTTCTCCGGTAACAATGCCTCTGTACTCTTTAATGGGGTGTCCCTCAAGGGTCGGTGTTGTTGATAAAATCATAATTGTATTATTTAATTTGGTTCACTTATATTTTTATAGACGTACGAAAAGCATGAAATGTTGCATCGAAAGTGGCGTTTTTTCAATAAATTAACGAAAAATTATTACTACGTAAGCACGATTTTAAACCATCTGTCCCTCCTTTCCTGCACTTTAATCCTAAAACGCAATTACATAGGTTGCACAGTATGCTTATTATGCTTAACTTTGCATTATAGGAGCGCGTACAGTTACCTCTTTTTAATATGCGATTTGATTTAATAATAGTGTAAGAAAATAATATATTGTATAATATGTACTAAATGTTGGAGAAAATGTTCATTTTTACATGTAAATATACTAACTTTGCACCTACAAAATTCTTTAAAATCTAATGAGCACAATTATTGATTATCTTGACAAAGCGGACGCAAGCACGACAGTGGCACTCAACTTCGACGGAGGCAGCATAATGGACTCCATGTCAGAGGTTTTCTCTTCCCGCCTGTTGTGGGTGCCGATAGCCTTGGTGTTCCTTTATTTTCTCTTTAAGGCGGATGCAAAGAACAGACAGCGCGTGCTGATAATCCTGGCCGTAGCTCTGACTGTGACGCTTTGCGACCAGCTGACGTCCCACGTCATGAAGCCTTACTTCGCGCGTCTTCGTCCGTCGCATACGCCGGGCGTGGAGAATCTGCTCCATTACGTCAACGGATATCGCGGTGGTCAGTACGGCTTCTGCTCCAGTCATGCGTCCAACTCGTTCGGTGTGGCAACCTTCATAACGCTGATGACGCGACGAATGAGGATAGGCTTTGCGTTCTTCGCACTCTCGCTTTGCGTGGCATACTCGCGCATCTATCTCGGCGTACATTACTTCGGCGATGTGTTCGTAGGCACAGCCATCGGCATTGCCATAGGCTTCCTCGTCTTCTATATGCTCCCGAAGAACTGCCGTCAGATATGGCTCTCAAGACGTGTTGCCCAGAAACGCTGCGCAGACATGGAGCGTCTGACCTCCAACGGTCATCGTCTCCGTCTACCCATCTTCCTCCGCTCGGTTTTCTACCGTACAGCCAAGCGCCGTTACATTAATATGTAGGAATATTAAATGACTGAGCTTGCGAAAGTTCAATTAAATGATATAAAAAACAAGGGTGTGCATTCTTTTCCTGTTCAAGGAAGAATGCACACCCTAATTGTTTTAATTCAAAACTGAAAAATTCAAAATGCGCCTTGGCGCACAATTCCTAATTCAAAACTCCTAACTCCTAATTCATTTAGCCCGTTCTCCCCATAGCGTCTGATAGTCACGCTTGGCGGCTGGGGCAGTCCATTCTGTCGGTACGAACTGCCAGTTGTTGTGGGTTTTAGGAGTGATGGGCGAATGCTTGCGCACGTACTTTATTATGTAGTCGCGCAAGGTGTAGTCGCCTCGCCATGTGATGCGGCTCTCCAGTTGCGCCTTGTCTATTCCTGCACCCTTGGTGAGCAGTCCGCCACCCCCTGCGGCACGATAGCTGTTTACAGCCACGCGATATGTGCGGGTCTCGTCAAACGGCGTGCCGTCCGCCATGCTCTTTATGACAATGCGCTCTCCGTTAGGCTTCGTAACGTCCACGTCGTAGATGATGCCGGCTGCCGTGTCGAGATTGTAGAAAGGCTTCTTCAGTCCGAAGAACTTGTCGCGTGACGCGTCGCGGTTGTTCATACATATAAGGTGGTCGTCGGGAGATGTCATTGTTGTCACCCATCCGTCATAGCTTTTCTCAAGATACTGGCGAATCTCTTTGCCCGTCAGCGTCATTACGCACAGATCGTTCTCGTAGCTGTAGAGCTTATACATGTCAGCCAAAGTTGCCGGACCGCTCTTCACGGTTACGTCAAACGACAGCGGACTGGCAAACGAAATGTCTGCGCCACTTGTGCTCAGCATCACGTCATGCACGAAATCCACGAGCGTGCTCGGACCGAAATAGCAGTCGCGTGATGTCATCGATGTCGTGAATGAGCCGACTTCCGTACCCACGTATTTCTTCACTTCGTCTATCTGACTTTCGAAGGCGTCCATGTATTTCTGATTGACAGGGCGCTTGCCCATGTCCACGATGTTCACTTTCACCTTCTTGTTACGTTCCTTCTTGCTCACCTCAAGCTCCGCGTCGGCAACGTACATGGCGTTGTTGGCTGGATTGACGATGACGGTAACGGATCCGTCTGCGCTCTTCACCTCCTCGTAATGAGTGGAGTGGTCGTGTCCGTAGAATATCACGTCGAAGCCAGGCACCTGGCGTGCTATGTCGTGTGTGGCGTCGTTCAGCGAACCGTTGGTGAGGCTGCGGTCGTTGATGCCGGTGTGAAACAATCCCACGATGACGTCAGGGCGTTCCTTCTTCTTCACCACCTCCATCCATTTGCGTGCTGACGATACGGCGTCCTCAAAGCGAAGTCCGCTCCACAGCTCCTCCGACAACCATGAAGGCACCCCCGGCGTGATCAGTCCTATTACGGCTATCTTGATGCCGTTGCGCTTGAAGACGGTGTAAGGCTTCATGTAGGGTAGACCGGTGGCAGTGCTGACAATGTTGGCGCCAAGCATAGGGCACTTCAGTTCCTTCACCCATTTGTCATAAACGTCATGTCCTGTCTCCACGTCGTGGTTGCCCATAGTCTGCACGTCGTAGTGCATGAAGTTGCTCACCGATGCCGCGATGTTCTCAGCGTCGGTCTTCTCATAATTATAATATGTGACGACGGGCTGTCCTTGCAGCACGTCGCCGGCGTCCATCAGCAACAGACGGTCACCGTAGATGGTGCGGAGTGAGTCGACGTAAGACGACACGCGTGCGAGCGAGCCGTTTGAAGGCTGCTGATTGATGAAGTCGTACGGGAAGAATCGTCCGTGCACGTCGGTCGTCTCTATCATTCTTATCTTTACAGTCTTGTCCGTTTTGCTTCCTGCATAGGAGGCTGCGGATAAGGCGAAAGCCATAAACATGGTCGCCAATGCCTTGGTATGATTTGTTTTCATCATATAAATTGTTAGTTTTTAGACTTTCAAAGTTACGGCTTTTGTGCTATATCCACAAATAATAAGTATGGTTTGTTCGCTTTTTGATGTTTTTAGTTACCTTTGTGGAGATAATAAAAGCAAAATAGTTATAATAAGCGAAATGATATGAACAGATTGTTCTTTATAGGTGTTCTCGTTGCGTCAGCCATTACTGCCAACGCACAAGACAATGGACAGAAAGATTCGCTCACCATGGAATCCATGATGCACAATCTTCCTGAAGTGATGGTGAAGGGATCGCGCCCCATTGTCAAGGCAGAGCGTGGCATGCTGTCGTACAATATGCCGCTGCTGTTGAAGCAACTGCCTGCCGACAATGCTTATGAGGCATTGACACGCATACCTGGTGTCAGCGATGCCACTGGCAGCATATCCTTCTCTGGCAATGAAGTGACGCTGATTGTCAACGGACAAGCCACCACATTGACACAGGAGCAACTGGCTGAGCGCCTTAAGGCAATGCCAGCCGCACGGTTGTCAAAAGCCGAGGTGATGCTTTCAGCCCCTGCTCGCTATCATGTGCGTGGCATGGCTATCAACATCGTCACGAAAGACTACGCCGGTAACAATCAGCTTTCGGGACAAATCATTGGTGGCATGCGGCAAAACAAATACGCCAATGAGTTTGGTAATTTATATCTTTCCTTGCAAAGAGACAAGTTTGGACTTGACGCACAATATAAATATGTAAACGGCAATTCCTACGGTGAGTCTTCACGCATAGCCAATCATCCACTTGGCAACAATCGTATACACTATAATGATGAAACCGGGCAGAAGTCGTTTGGTATTACGCACGACTACCGACTGGGGATGAATTATGCCTTTAGCAAGAGCCATCGTCTTGACGTAGCCTATACGGGACAATGGGACAAGACAAACTCAAACAGCCGCACGACAGGTTCAAGCATAAGCGGAATGCATCGTGACAGTCATGAATATCTGCACAATGTGGATGTTAACTACGCGCTTCCTTTCGGACTAACCCTTAGCGGTTCGTACACTTACTATCGCACGCCTCAGCAACAAGCCCTCGATGGTAGGATAACTACGGAAAACAAAAATGAAACTGAACGCAACCTGACAAGCGGCAGCGAGCAGACCATCAACAAATGGATGTTCACAGCCGACCAAACTCATTCTTTGGCACACGGCTGGGGATTGTCGTATGGCGTGAAAGGGCAATTCACAAGCAACAAGAGTTATCAGACCACAATAGACAAGGATGGGAGCGTTTTGCCCGATGGGACAAGCAGCGTGGACCTCAACGAGCGGATATGGAATATTTACGCAGGTTTCAGCAAGCAGATAAACAAGGCTATTAGTCTTGATGCCTCTGTTGCTGCCGAGCAATATCACTCGCCCGTATGGGATAAGTGGCGCGTATATCCTACGCTCAATGCTTTGTGGAACGTCAACGACAACCATCTGCTCAACCTCTCGTTCAGTTCCGATTCTGAGTACCCGAGTTATTGGTCCACTATGAGCAATGTGTTCTACTCGTCCACATACACCGAGATACATGGCAATCCCGATTTGAAACCCTTCTCTTATTATAATGTCAATCTGATGTGGCAGATAAAGCGACGTTATACGCTCATGGCTTTTGCAAGTCTGAAACCTGACTATTTCGTGCAGTTGCCATATCAGACCACAGACCGTATGGCTGTGATAATGAAGGAAACCAACTTCGACTATTCCAATAGCTTTGGATTGCAAGCATCAGCCATATTCAGTGCAGGCAAATGGCTCAACGGCAATGTGTTTGCAGTAGGAACATACAAGCACGACAAGAGCCGTAATTTCTTCGACTTGCCATTCGATCGCAAGAAGCTGTCTGTCATACTTGGCGGCACGGCATCCGTAAAACTATGCAGCACGCAGGACTTGCGTCTCATTCTTAATCCGTTCTATCAGACTAAGGCCATACAAGGCGTCTACGACATAAGTCCCATCTTCAGTATGGATGCCAAGCTGCAATGGTCGTCGCATGACGGGAAATGGGGCGTGCGTCTCAATGGCAGCAACATCTTCAACAACCGATTCGATACCAGCTCCGTGCAAGGCAACCAAGACTACCGTATGAAGGTAAACTACAACTGGTCATCCTTCACCTTCGCAGTTATCTATAAGTTCGGCGGCTACAAGGAGAAGACAGTAAAGGAAGTGGATACCTCACGCATGGGACACTAAAAGATAATAAGACAGCGTTTCTTGCGTTTGTTCAGATATTTTTTTGTATATTCGCATCGTAATAGAAAACAACCCACGAGTATGGCAAGAAAACTATATCCTTTAAGCATACAGACATTTGAGCGGATACGCATAGAAAACCGTTTTTATGTGGACAAGACAGAGTACATATATAATATGGTGCATACAGATAGTGCATGCGTGTTCTTGAGTCGTCCGCGCAGATTCGGCAAGTCGCTTCTTGTCTCCACATTGCAGAGCTATTTTGAGGGACGCAAGGAACTCTTCAAGGGGTTGGCAATGGAAAAGTTGGAAAAGGAGTGGACGGAATATCCCGTACTCTGTTTCGACCTTTCGGGTGGCAAGCATCAGGAAGAAGACCAGCTGAACAGATACCTTGACTATATTCTTAAAGAAAACGAACGCAGGTTCGGCATAGAGTGTGACGCTGTGGATGCCAATGTGCGCCTTGCAAATCTTATTTCTTCCGTCTATAATAAGACCGGCAAGCAGGTAGTTGTGCTTATTGACGAGTATGACGCTCCGTTGCTGGATGTGGTTCATCAGGACGAGCGGCTTGAAAGTATGCGGTATCTTATGCGCAACTTCTACAGTCCGTTGAAGCAGTGTGAGCCGATGTTGCGCTTCGTGTTCCTGACGGGTATCACAAAATTCTCGCAACTCAGCATCTTCAGCGAGCTGAACAACATCACCAATATCAGCATGGACGAAGCCTATGCCGGCATTTGCGGTATCACCAAAGAAGAATTGCTCACGCAGATGTCTGACGACATTGACCGTCTTGCCGAAAAAATGTCCGTCACCAGAGAGGAAGCTATACTGCAGCTTACAGACAATTACGACGGCTATCATTTCACATATCCGTCGCCCGACATATTCAATCCTTACAGTCTGCTGAATTGTTTCTCAAAAGAGAAAATCGGGGCTTATTGGTTTGGGTCGGGCACACCGACATTCTTGATAGAAATGATGCGCAAGTTTAAGGTTCTCCCCTCAAGCATCGGCAATATCTACGCCAAGCTGTCGTCGTTCGATGCCCCCACGGAGAACATGACGTCCATTATACCATTGCTATACCAGGGCGGATACATCACGATAAAAGACTATGACAAGGAGCTGAAACTCTACAAACTAGACATACCAAATAAGGAAATAAGCATCGGACTGTATGAGAGTCTGTTGCCGAATTATGTTACAACGGAGATAGATGAAGGCAAGGTTGCAATAGCTCGAATGTCGGCTTTCATAAACAGTGGTGACATTGACGGAGCATTGAGTTTGCTTCAGACTTTCCTTGCTACTGTGCCTTATTGCGACAACACGCTTTATGAGGGTCATTATCAGCAGATGCTCTACATCATCTTCGCCCTTCTGACAGACTATCGCATCCTTGTGGAGCAGCGCACGGCAAAGGGGCGCACCGACATCACTCTCGAAACCCATGACCATGTGTTCATCATGGAACTGAAGTTTGACAAGTCAGCAAATGAGGCACTTGAGCAAATAGAGGCAAAGCGTTATGCTGACGCATTCGCTCTGAGTGGCAAGAAAGTGGTGAAAGTAGGAATCGCTTTCAGTGTGAAGGACGAACGGAACATTACGGAATGGATAATCAGATAGAAAGAATTTCGGTCAAGCAAAGAGCTGTCATCTTTGCTTGACCGATTTCTTATTTTATGTAGTCCCAATGAAGAAGTATTCCTTACATTCTTGGGTGTTTCGGCCTCAATTTATATGATAATTCAGATACCAGAAAACCACCAAAAACTACCAAAATGATAAGGCATTCTCATTCATACGCACCATTCTTATATTCCTCTTGTAATTCTCTACATGTCTTGCATCATATGTTAAATCCGATAAATATTGTTAAACAAATCCAGTCTTACCTCTCATGTTTATACCTTTGCACGCAAATTTAATAATCTAAAGGATAACATTTTTTTTAATAAAAAGAGAATTAAAATGAGAGAAGAGACAGAAAAATCGGTAGCCTTCAATCATCATCGAGTTGGCTTCCTGGGGCTACTCGTCACATTAGGCATCGTGTTTGGCGACATCGGAACATCACCCCTATATGTGATGAAGGCCATCCTCCATACAGGCGAAGCCATCAACGAGAGCACCATACTGGGCGCATTATCCTGCATCATCTGGACACTCACCCTACAGACCACCATCAAATACGTATGCGTGGCTCTGCGAGCCGGCAACAATGGCGAAGGAGGCATTCTCGCCCTTTACGCCCTGCTGCGCCGACTCAAGAGCAAGTGGATTTACATATTGGCTATTATCGGCGCAAGCACCTTGTTGGCTGACGGAATCATCACCCCAGCCATTACGGTTACCACAGCCATCGAAGGACTCGAAAGCATCAGTCCTGATCTGCCGGTCATCCCAATTACACTTGCCATCATCACCATCATCTTCTTCGTACAACGGTTTGGCACAGAGAGCATTGGCAAGTCGTTTGGAGTGTTCATGCTGCTATGGTTTCTGCTACTGGGCGTGACGGGAGCAGTCAGCATCACATCTTACCCTTTGATACTCAAAGCCTTCAATCCCTACTACGCTATTGCTCTGCTGGCACAATCACCTGAATGGTTCTTGATTCTGGGCGCCGTATTTCTCTGTACCACGGGTGCTGAGGCTCTCTACTCCGACTTGGGACATTGTGGCAGGAAGAACATCACTATAAGCTGGGCCTTTGTAAAGACCATGCTCATTCTTAACTATCTGGGACAGGGAGCATGGGTGCTGAACAACGTTCCGACAGCAATGTCCGTGAATCCATTCTTTTCCATCATGCCGCAGAGCATGCTGTTCTTCGCCATCATCATGGCAACGGGTGCGGCAATCGTTGCAAGTCAGGCACTTATCAGCGGCACCTTCTCCATATTGAGCGAAGCCATGAACCTGCACTTCTGGCCGCGTATGCGAATCAAGCATCCTACCCATGTAAAGGGACAGCTCTATATCCCGATGATCAACTTTGCCATGTACATCGGCGTGGTTCTCATCATCCTGCTCTTTCGCGACTCCTCACACATGGAGGCAGCCTACGGACTCGCCATCACCATCACCATGCTGATGACCACCCTTCTGCTCGGTTTCTACCTGCACAGCAAGGGCGTGTCGCGAGTCCTAACGATATTGTTTATGGGCGCATACTGCACCATCGAAGCCATCTTTCTGGCAGCCAACCTGTCAAAGTTTCTCGCTGGAGGATGGTGTACGATGCTCATTGGCGGAATCCTGTTCCTGATGATGTATGTATGGGTTCGGGCCATGAAGATACGACGCCATTATGTCTGCACCAAACCGCTGGATGACTATTATCAGATTATCTCCGACATCAAAGCCGACGAGAGCATCCCCAAGTACGCCTCCAATCTTGTCTATGTAAACCATGCCGACAAGGAAGGCGCCGTAGACGACAAACTGCTCTATTCCATCATCAACAAGCAGCCCAAGCGTGCCGATCATTACTGGTTTATCAATATGGAGTTTGTAGATACTCCAGACACGCTTGAGTACAGCTGCGAGCCCCTGATTCCCGACACCCTCTACAGCATTACGATGCACATAGGTTTCCGCATAGAACCACGTGTGAGTCTTTATCTGCGACAAGTGGTGGAAGACCTTGTGGCAAGCAAGAAGGTAGATTTAAGAAGCACCTATCCTTCGCTTCGTAAGAACGGAATACCTGGCGATTTCCGGTTCATCATCATTCATCGTGTATATTATCCGGAGAGTTCCGCCAACCGTCAGCAGAACTTGTTGATGACTTTCTACGCTCTTATCAGCAAGATAGGCATCGACGAGCCTAAGGCATTGGGCCTCGACACTTCTATGGTGGTGGTAGAACGTGTTCCGCTCATCATCAAGCAACGCAACAGAAACATCAGGCGTATCACGCAAATTGCAGAAGAAAAGTAAGTCCTGCCACAAAATCTTCTCATTGCTGTTGCTCCCTCGTCTCTTTTCGTGTAAGCATCGTAAAGTGGATGTTTGGGAAGACAATATTTGCATTTCTGATGCTCAATACTATGAGTTCGGCGCACAACAAAATCTTTGGTGCGAAATTCTTGAGTTTTGAGCGTGCAAGGATAACCGGTTTATACACAGTGATTTAGACTGTTTGTAAGGAAAGTGTGACTTAATACAGATTTGCTTTACACGGTTTTAACAATTCAAAAACA
>ERZ1673741.269-NODE-269-length-66916-cov-27.058584_pt1 | contig 66916 bp, 55 predicted proteins | sample MGYA00580209_ERZ1673741 | MGnify/ENA primary metagenome ERZ1673741 (study PRJEB41218, sample SAMN15661754) | gut metagenome | host: Homo sapiens | place: Canada: London | collected 2015-08-20/2019-03-30 | study: EMG produced TPA metagenomics assembly of... | reverse complement strand
CTTTGAGGGGGTAGTGACAATTGTGTCGTGGGAGTTCGAGTCTCCTCCTCTTCACCAAAGTTGTTCTGCGGCAATAGCTCAGTTGGTAGAGCACAACCTTGCCAAGGTTGGGGTCGCGGGTTCAAGTCCCGTTTGCCGCTCTTCTTTTTATTATCCTATCTTATAAACCAGATTTCGACAATCAATGAATTTATACTTAAGATATTTTGATAAGGAGACATTAGTTCATAATGTCGACGAGGCTTTGGATTTTTTGAGTTCAATTCCCGAGATAGGCATGAATCCAGATTTGGAGGCCGATATCAGGGATTATGCTCAAGGTGAAGTCTATTATCCTAAAAGGTATAAAATTCGCCCCAGAGTATACTTTATTATAATTAAGACTACAGCGGCTACAATGCTTGACTTCAAGCAGAAGAAGGCTCTTCATTCCAACGGACAGAACAACGGTTCGGCGGCTGATAAGCGTGATGGAGCTTCTGCCACGACTAATCGCCTTACAGAAGAACGTATGGGATGGTATGAAGGTGAGCTCGACTTCAAGCGCGTTGTGCTTGTTCCTGCTACCGGAAAGCATGAGTATCGCGATACGAAGTTTGTAGTGCGTTGCAAAGCCAACTCTGGGCAGGATTGCTACAATCGTATTGTAGAGCATTTGCGCGGAAGAGTGGACAATCGTTCGCAGTTCCCGTCTGCAAAAGGCAAGAATTTCCATTACAAGTATTTGGGAATGTGGAAATAAAAGAGAAAGAACATTGATATAAAGAAAGGGTGTCTGCCATAGTAGCATGGCACCCTTTTGTCTTTTTATATATCATAAACCATCATAAAAACACAGTTTAGATATGAATAAGGTTCTACTAATCGGAAATGTCGGCAAAGAGCCAGAAGTGAAATATTATGACGCTGACCAGGCTGTGGCACAGTTTTCGCTTGCTACAACGGAGCGTGGCTATGTGCTTCCTAACGGAACGCGTGTGCCGGACCGTACTGACTGGCACAACATTGTGGTGTGGCGCGAGTTGGCTAAGATTACGGAGAAATATGTGCATAAAGGCGACAAGATCTGTATCGAGGGTCGCATCCGTTATCGTTTTTATGACGACAAGAAGGGCATCAGACACTACGTTACTGAGATTTATGCCGAGAATATGGAGCTTCTTACTCCTCGTAACGCTTCTTCTATCAAGCCACAGGCTGTAGATGCAAGCCAACAACAGGGTGCCGGTGTCAATAAGATAGACACTCAAGACGACGCCTTGCCATTCTAATCATTATAATTATGCTTGACCCTTATATAGATTTTTTCGTACAGTCATTTAATGACGTTTCCTTCCAACTGCCTACGTTGGGTGTGTTGTTTGCAATATTCTTGGTGATGTTGCTTATGGGAGCTTCTGCCTTTGCAAGTGGTTCGGAGATAGCTTTCTTCAGCCTTTCACCTTCCGATCTCTCAGAGATTAGCGACCAGCGTACGTCCAGCGATAAGAAAATTCAGGCTTTGCGTGAGGATAGCGAGCGCACTTTGGCAACCATTCTCATCACCAACAACTTCGTGAACGTCACCATTATTATGTTGTGTAATTACATTTTTGCTCACATAATGAACTTTGGTCCGCGTGCATATTGGTTGCAGTTTCTTTCGTTAACGGTTCTTCTTACCTTCCTGCTCCTTCTCTTTGGCGAGATTATGCCGAAGGTATACAGTCGTCAGGATCCGTTAGGGTTCTGTCGTAAGTGTGTTGGAGGAATCACTTTCTGCCGTAAATTGTTCTGGCCTATTGAGAACGTCTTGCTCAGAAGTGGCGTTCTTGCTGAGAAAGTGGTGCAGAAGGAGAGTCATGTCCTTAGCGTTGACGACCTTGAGCAGGCTCTTGAGCTTACCGATAAGGACGATATCAAGGACGAGCAGAGTATGCTTAAGGGTATTATCCGCTTCGGTGACGAAACTGCAAAGGAGGTTATGACCAGTCGTCAGGATATTGTTGGCATCGATATAAGGTCTACTTACCAGGAAGTGCTCAACTGTGTTATTGAGAATAATTACAGCCGTATACCGGTTTATCAGAATAGTGCGGACAACATCCGCGGCATTCTCTACATCAAGGATTTACTTCCGCATCTCTCTAAACCCACCACCTTCCGTTGGCAGAGTCTTATGCGTCCTCCTTATTTCGTTCCTGAAACAAAGAAGATTGACGATCTTATGCGAGAATTCCAGGAGGACAAGGTACATATCGCCATCGTTGTGGATGAGTTTGGTGGTACGAGTGGTCTTGTTACCCTCGAGGATATCCTTGAGGAGATTGTAGGCGAGATAAACGACGAATACGATGAAGAAGATAAGACTTACACAAAGTTGAACTATAACACGTACATCTTCGAGGGCAAGACTTTGCTTACCGACTTCTGCAAGATTCTTAATGTGGATGATGATGAGTTCTCTGATGTGGAGGGTGATGCAGATACGCTTGCCGGACTCTTGCTTGAGATAAAGGGCGACTTCCTTAGCGTCCATGAGAAGATTGACTATAAGAACTATACCTTTGAGATTGTAAGTATTGAAGAACGCCGTATCAGTAAGGTAAAGGTAATTGTTCATGAGAATCGTGATAAGTCGGCTTCTGATGAGTAGTAATCCTTATAGTAGTTATACGTTATGGCATTATTGTTCATAAATGAAATCGATAAGGATGTACGTCTTGGTGTTTGGGAGATGGAAGAGAATCTCAATTATGAGCAGTTCGCTTCCTTGCCATTTTACGACCGACTGATGAATCTGTCAGATGGCAGGCGAAAAGAGACGGCTTCTGTCTATTCATTGCTCTTTGCCATGACTGGCAACAGAAATCTTGTTATCGGTCATGAACCTTCAGGCAAGCCGTATGTGGAAGGTTATAAGATTGGTATTAGCCACACCAAGGGCTTTGTTTCTGTGATACTGTCCACGTCTTGCGATGTGGCTGTGGATATTGAATACATCAATACACGAGTGCTTCGTATAGCTGACAGGTTCCTGCGAGAAGATGAGAAGCCTGCCACCTTGCTGTTCTCTATGAAGAAAGATAAGAGTGGGGATAAAAATATCATCCCAGACGTTATCCCTGATGTTATCCCCACGTTGCTGTTCTGGTGTGCCAAGGAAACAATCTATAAGCTCTATTCAGACGAGCGTCTGACTTTCCAAAACATCAAGATAATGGATGCGGAGCAGGGTGGGGCGTTATGCGGCAATAATCTCATAACTGGCGAGAGCGTCCGTATAGACTATACGTTCAATGAGGATTATGTATTGACGTATGCAAGAAAATAAAAACAATAGGAGCTGCGGATATCTTTGTCCACAGCTCCTATTTTCTTTATTCGATAAATTTCTTCAATGCTGCAGCTACGCCGTCCTCTTCGTTTGACAGCGTGACGTAGTCGGCTGCTTCCTTCACTTCTTGCGCTGCATTATCCATTGCTATTCCCATACCAGCCAGTTTAATCATACTTATGTCGTTATATCCGTCGCCGAACGACATAAGGTTTTCGGTTCCTATGCCCATGATGGCGAGCAATCTTTTCAGCGATTCTGCCTTGTCGATGCCCATTGGCACCAGTTCAACAAAGAACGGAGCTGATCTGAACACGTCCATCCTTCCCTTCATTATTCCAGCAAGGTCAGTCTCAGCCTTCTTCATATCTTCTGGATCACCAGTCATAAGCAGCTTCGTTGGGTTGCGTTCGATGACGTCCAGAAGGTTATCCACCTTTCTTACGGGCATCTTGTTGATGCGCGACTCCTCAAGAACGTATTTGTCCGTAGGACATTCCGTCACGATCTCCTTTCCCTTATATCCCAAGAGGGCGTGCTGGTGGATCTTGGCATATTCGTATATCTCTGGTATGACATCCTCAGGAAGACAGTTAGAATAGATTTCTTCTTTTGTGTGCCATTCCACAATCTTTCCTCCGTTATACGCCAGAATGTATCCTCCCTTTGTGTCCAGTCCCAGTTCGTCCGCCAATGGGGCGATGCCGTATGTGGGACGACCTGAGGCAAGAATGATGCTGATGCCCTTCTCCTGCGCTTCAAGCAGGGCTTTCTTTGTAAGAGGCGTTATTACCTTCTCGTGATTTGTAAGCGTTCCGTCAAGGTCAAGAGCGATGGCCTTGCAGTTGAACGTTGTGGATGTATGATGTGATGTGTTCACGTGCTTTTGTCTTTTAGTTCAACAAAGGGTTTATGTGTATATATGTCTAAAAACAATAAATCCCAAGAACTTTCTTGTCCTTGGGATTCATGTGTGTGTTAGCTTAATGCTTTTATCATTACGCTATCTTGCTTATGCCTCAGCGGGAGCCTCAGCAGCCTCTGCGTTTGCAGCAGCTTCAGCCTCAGCCTTAGCAGCAGCCTCAGCGGCCTTCTTCTCAGCCACCTTCTTAGCGATAGCCTCGTTGATCTTCTTCTCAGCCTCAAGCTCCTTAGCAGCAGCTGCAGACTTCTCCTTAGCCTCATTCTCACGTACAGAGTTCAGGCCGTTCTGCTTGTTTTCCTTCCAAGCGTCGAACTTCTTCTGTGCTGTAGCCTCGTCGAAAGCGCCCTTCTTAACGCCACCACGGAGGTGCTTCATCAAGTATACGCCCTCGCCCTTGAGGATGTTGTGTGCTGTAGCTGTGGGCTGTGCGCCAGTCTCTACCCAGTAGAGTGCACGGTCGAAATCCAAATCTACGGTAGCAGGATTGGTGTTAGGGTTGTAAGTACCAATCTTCTCAGTGAATTTACCATCACGTGGTGCTCTTGAGTCAGCGATAACGATACGATAGAAGGCGTAACCCTTACGTCCGCCGCGCTGCAATCTGATTTTTGTTGCCATTTTTTATTTTATTGTTTTATGGTTTGAATTATGCTACTAACTCGTAATAGCGGGTGCAAAGTTACATATTTTATTTTATATACCACATTTATCCGTATTCCCTTATTTGCATATTTATGTTATATTAACATAAGTTGTCTATTTTATATGAATAGCTCGTTATTCTTTCTTTCGCTACATAACGGTTTAAGGTGAGCCACCAGCATGTTAAGACGTTCGCCGATGCCTCTTGTCTGAGCAGGACAAACCTTCACACAGCGCATGCAACCGATGCAAAGTTCATGATTGTTGTTCTTTGGATTGTCCGGTGATATAGCTCCCGTTGGGCATTCGCTCGCGCAAAGTCCGCATTCCGTGCAAAGGTCGCCGGCGACGGGGTAGGGGCCAACGCAACCTTGCTTGTAAGGACGGTTACCTGACAATACAAGTGGCTCGAAAGGCAGTTCCTTCTTCGCCTTTCCAATTATAGCCGCGCCGAACGAGGCTAATTCTTTGGCGTCCTCAGCGTCAGGTCTGCCGGCGCCGTACATCCTGCAAATACTGTGTTCTGCAATGGCTGCAACAGCAGCTATCACCATAAAGCCCATCTCCGTACAGACATCCTGCATTTCCACTAAGGCATCTTCATAGGCTCTGTTGCCATAGACAGCTACAATCACACACTTGGCACCGTTTGCCTTTATGCCTTTCAGTCTTTCCACAGCCAAAGCTGGCACACGACCAGCATACACGGGCATGGAGATAATCACCAAGTCGTCAGCAGAGACTTGTGGATATGACAAGTTCTCCTGCTTTGTGCAAAGTTCTGTAATGTTGCTCTCAGCCTCCATTGCTTTACACAATAATTCGCTTACACGGCGTGTTCCGCCGGTAGGGCTGAATGTTATTTGATGTATAGTTTCTGTTTTGTTCATATCTGAGTAAATCAGTTCCCCGTCAATCCGTTCAGACTTCATTATCTTTATACTGTCCGTCGTTATGGATATCTCAGGAATGTCAATATCGGTAATAATATGCGAGCCATTATCGTGAGTGTCTGTGTAGTCTATTCTATTCCATTCCATAATATACCTTCTTGTACCAGTTTGTCCAATCGGGTAGATACTTAACAGCTGCATTTACCAAAGAGTCCGACTTGAAGTCAAAAAACTTATGAGAGTTCTTTGTGAGTTCACGAAATTCGTTCATCGTATTGTCGAGGAACGTATTCTCCGGATGGGTGACAACGGAGAAAAAAACATCAGCGAATGCTGCACAGTGTTCAAGTTCTAAGGCCATCATCTGATTTCTCCAAAGTTGGTTCATGCCACCTCTGAAAGGGCAACCAGTCCCATCATAGTTACCATTGAAGAATGTAGACTGGGCATCCATGATATTCCAGTAATAATAGCCACAATGCTTGTGATAATAGCACTTCTTGTGGTCATTCAGCCAATCTATCATACTACAAGTTGTGCAGTTGATCTTTTCTGATTCAGAGATGCCCTTTGAGCGATAACCACCGCATGTGCTAAATTCCTGTTCTGTCAACTTGTGCTCTATCAGCCATAGGCATAGCTTGTTGTCTTTGTCTCGGTATGCAATAGCGACATCAGCGTCTGTTCCTGCATGAGGGCTATGATCCCCAAGAAGTCCTTTTGAACCCTTTAATGAAGATTCCCAGTATTCAAAGCAATATCCTTTCCTTAGTTGTTCTCTGTCTATGTGGGCGAATCCTTTCGGTGCGACTCCAGATTCTATGAGTATCTGGTCTGCTTTATTGCTTTCAAGGATTGGAACAAACAGGTTGATGCATGCTGTCTGCGAACTGGCGACATGTGATGATGCTGCAAGATGGGGTTTGTAGGCAAAACCACTTGCTTGAATATCTTTTACCACTGGCCTTATGCCTGCATATAACATAGAAGGAAGCTTTTCGTCACAATATGGTTTAGGGAATAAGCAGTCGTGTTCCACTCCATGTGATGAAACACCCTTTTCCACGATTCCAAGGTATTCCTTCTTATACTTTATCAAGTAAGAATAAACCTTCTTTTTAAAGTCCTCGTAAGACATAAGCTGAATGATTTATGTTTATTATTGTTGGATTATTTATCAGATTGTACCGACTGTCCACCACACAGGCATTGCTATATATAACATTTTCTTTTATTGTTTTACCATAAGCATCGTGCTCGTGACCGAACAAATGGCAAGTAGGATGTAACTTCTTCAGAAGTTCGGCAAGAGTAGCATTTCCTCTATGTTCCGGACCTTTTCCGTAGTCAGCAAGGTCACATGTTCCCTTGGGTGGCATATGTGTGATCAAGACGTCTGTATCGTCTGGAATATTGTTGATGAATACGTCCAAATTGCCATCCATGCAGTCTTCCATAAACATTGGTATACCATAAAACTTTATGTCATCTATGACAACACTGTTGTTGTATAAGTAGTGAACGTTTCGTGAGAGTCCATCAATATGGTCTGCCCCATACATACACATATCATGGTTACCCGCGATGAATATCTTATGCTTATAAGGTAAGTTACAGAACCAGTTCATGAAGTCATACGCTTCCTCTTCACTTCCTGCAAAAGTGAAGTCGCCGCTATGTACGATGACATCTGCTTCGGGCAATGACTTCAGATTCTTGTGCTGACCATGCGTGTCAGATAAATGCAATATATCAATAGGATTCATATTCTTCACCTTTCTTCTATCTTTATGCGAAGGTACACAAAATCTATGTGATATTGCATAAAAGCAATGCTTTTGTGTATAAAAAAACTGTCGTAATCTCAACGAAAAAGTGAGATTACGACAGGTTACTTACTTGTTCTTCTCGTAATATCCAATGGCAGTCTGTATGTTTTTCTGTACTGCCTTTGTGCTGAACGTTGCACCGGTGCATCCGTCTATGTCTGTGCGCTCGGCGAGTTTCTTAGCCTTTGATACTTTCAGGTTGTTGTATAGTGGCAGCAGAAACTTCTTTATGCGGGCGAAGTAAGGCACTGTTTCTTCGTTTTTCAGAGCCACCACTTTCAGCACCTTGCCGTTCTTGAAGTACACCTCTACAGGGGTGCCTTTGCGATAGCCACGGGCTTTACATATTGTTCTGGTGTTTACTGAGCAGGTGCCGTCGGCGTGTCGTTTCATCACGTTGTCGGCTTGGATGGTGATGGCTGCGAGGAGCAGCAATGTTGTCGCTGCTCCTCTTTTGATGCACTTCTTTATTGAAAGCATGTTCTTTGTCATTTCTTTTTCTTTTTCTGAGTTATTTCATTGTTACCTGAATGCGATTGCCTGCCGCTGTGAGCTGTCGGCAGAAGTCGCGAATGCTGTCAGTGGTGAGACTGTCCACCTTCTGCAGATAGTCCTTGTTGAAGTCGATGCCCTCGCGCAGTTCGTGATAGCGCACGTATTCCCACCATCCGTTGGTGAGCACGGCGCGACTGTAGTTCTTGCGAGCATATTCCTTCACTTTTTCCAGTTGTTCCTCGGTGGGACCCTCTGTTGCCATGCGTTGCAGTTGCTGGTCTATTACGGGCAGAAGCTCGTCGTATTTGTTCGGGTCGCAACGGAAGCTGACGGTCATTGAGCATCCGTCTGCAGGATATCTCCAGAACTGTCCCTCCACGTTAACGCCGTATGTGCCTCCCTTTTCCTCGCGCACCTTTTCTGTGTAGACGCCGCGCATAATCTGAGAGAGCACGTCAAGCTTGAGGTCCGTGTCGGCGGTGTAGGCTATTGGGGCAGAATAGACGATGTTGGTCTGTGCCGAAGGAGTTGCCATCTCTTTGTGGAACACCTTCGTAACCTTTCCCTCCTGAATGTCGAGAGTGTATTCTCCGGGTTTGCAGTCGTTGTTGGTGTTCTTCTTGCCAGGCAGACTTGCAACGTATTGGCAGATAAGCTCTTCGAAGTCGTCCTCGCGTATGTCACCCGTAATGATGAGGTTCATGCCTGCAAGATTGCTGAAGCGCTCGTTGTAGATCTGGTAGATGCGGTCGAAGCTTACCTCGTTCATGCGGTCAGCCGTGAGCGGTTGGGTGCGCTTGCGTTCTCCGTATACGGCTACGCGCAACGAGTCGTTATAGGTGACGTTAGGGCTTGCGTTGCGATTACGCAGCATCGACTGTTGTTTGGATATCATATTCTGGAATATGGCCTTGTCCTTGCGCGGATTGGTGAGGTAGAGATACATTATCTGCAACCACGTCTTAAGGTCGGATGCCACGCAAACTCCCTTCACACCTTCTTCTTCATCGTCGATGTATGGCACCACGCGCAGCGCCTTGCCCCGGCGCTTCTTCTCGAGAGTGAGAAAGTCGAAGTCGGCAGCTCCGCTCTCTTTCACTACGCTTCCGAGGAATTGCAGCGTCGGAGCGTCTGTGTCAGGATAGAGCGAGCGACCGCCCATGCGAAACATGTTTATAGTAAGGCGGTTGGGCTCGATGTCTGACTGTCGTGCGCTCACCTTTATGCCGTTGGACAGGAGATATTCGGTGTAGCCGTTGGCGGCTGTATGCTTTGAGAGAATCTTGCCCTTCTTGGGCAGCTTCTTCATAAAGACAGGGTCAACCTGGCGTGACGAGTTGTCGTTGGCGTATTCCTGCTTCTGTGCATTCTCTATCCATGTACGGAACTGATTTTCTGACGGCATGGTGTATGGCTTGCCGTCATACTCTGTCGGACCGAAGACGATGCACACCTGATTCTGATTGTCAGCCATTTCCTTCATTGTCTCGTTGATGTCGTCGAGAGTGACGCTGGCAGAGAACTCAGCCTCCAGAGCTGCCTCGTATTCGATGTTCATGCAAGGCTCGTCGCTACAGAAATTAGAGACGATGTTCTTGGCATATTCGGCGTTTCGTGTCTTGTCCTTGTTGTCAAGGCGGTGTTCGATGCTTACGGTGTGCTGCACCTTGGCATGCTCCAGTTCGGCTTCTGTAAATCCGTAGCGTCTCGCCTTCTCCACAATCTCTATGGCAGCATCAATGCCAGCCTGCGGATTATTGGGCATCAGACCGATGTTGAGAGCGAAGGCATCCTTCTCGGTGGTGACGTAGAAGTTGCCTGCGCGGCAACTTGCTGACATCACTCTCGGCTGTGCCTCGTGTGAAAGCTGGGCCAGTCGCTGTCGCAGTATGAACATGGCGAGCTTCGACTTGTAGCTGCCGAGGAAAGCCTCGCGTGTGGCTCTCGTCTCTCGTGGTTCGGCATCGTGCTTCATGTATAGCGAGAAGTTGAGCGTGGGCTGCTCCTTGTCGGCTTGGGTGTATACTATCATCTCCTTGTTGTCAGGTACCGTATAGTAAGTGCGCTGTGGGGCACCTGATGGTACCGAGTCGTCATTAAAGAGGCTCTTTATCTTGGCTTCAATCTCGTCCACATTGATGTCGCCCACAACGATAATGCCCTGCAGGTCGGGACGATACCACTTGTGGTAATAGTCGCGCAGAACATCGTAATGGAACGTATCCACCACTTCTATATGTCCTATCGGCAGACAGTCGGCATACTTCGATCCGGCGTATATCACAGGCATGGCATTCTCCATCATGCGCTGCGTTGCCATACGTGAGCGTCGTGTGCGCCATTCTTCACGTATCACGCCACGCTCCTGGTCGATTTCGTTGTCCTTGAGCAGTAGCGAGCCTGCCCAGTCGTGCAGAATGATTAGGCAGGTGTCTGTAACGCCCGCCTTGCTCACGGGAGCGTTGGATATGTTATAGACGGTCTGGTCTATGGAGGTGTAGGCATTGAGGTCGGCACCGAACTTTATGCCGTTGCGCTCACACCAGTTACGTACGGAGCGTTCGCCGCCATTGCCGTCAGGAAAGTTGCGAGTGCCGTTGAATGCCATGTGCTCCAGAAAGTGAGCCAGACCTCGCTGCTCAGGGTTCTCAAGTATTGAGCCAACACGCTGAGCGATGTAGAAGTCGGCTTGTCCTGGGGTCTGTGCGTTGTGGCGTATGTAATAGGTAAGCCCGTTGGCGAGTTTGCCTTTGCGAATGCAGCTGTCGAGAGGCAAGGTCTGTGCCGAGACAGCTATGCAGCTGCCAAGGCACATAAGAAGAGAGAAGATACGTCTTTGTCTCATATTCAGTATTTAAGTTGTTTTTAGAGTCGGGTGTCTGTTTTTTTATTTCTCAACCATCTGAACGCCTCCGACTGTATATTCCTTGTTGTTCTTGACAATTACGATCTTGCCGTTTCTCAGGAATACACCGTTGGCGGTCTTGTTGACATTCACATCGCTGATGCCAGTCGGGTCTGTCGGGTCGAGAGGCAGAACCTTGAGTCCGGCTCCTATCACGTTGCCATCGCCAAGAGCAATGGTGGTGTTGCCGCGCAGGTTGCCGATAAACTCAGAGGTTCCAGTAGATGTTACCTCGCCATTGTTAGTGCACTTCACTACCGATACCAGTCCTTCGGCACGTGCCGAATTTCCCACGATGCCGGCTACGTAAAGATCCTGTCCGCTTACAGCTCCGTTATTGACGCAGTTGCTGATAGCCGTTGCTGCCTCGTCGCCCTTCATGACGTTGCCCAAGATGCCGCCCACGTTCTTCACACCGCTGATTGAACCACTGTTGGTGCATCCGTCGATGTCAACAGCAAAGCTGGCGCAGCTTACGATGCCGGCTGTATACTGCTTGCTCTTGGCTGTTCCCTGAGTGTCGTCCACGTTGCCGCTGTTGGTGCAGTTTCGTATGGCGCCAGAGTAAGAGCCGGCAATGCCTGCCGAACCAAGACCGTTGCTGGTTGAAAGATTGCCGCTGTTGGTGCAGCCCTCTATAAGATAGCTGTACGTAGTGATGCTTTTGCCCGACTGCGATCCGCCGCAGATGCCAGAAGCGTAAGTCATAGCCGTCACGTTGCCGTAGTTATGGCAGTCTTTCACGGTTCCGTTGCCGTTGACCATGAATCCGCATATTCCGCCGGCAGCGAAGTTTGTGGCTGTGATGTCTGCATAGTTGGAGCAGTTCTCTATGGTGCCCATATTTAGTGAAGCGATGGAGCCGACGTAGTTGTAGCTTGTGATGTGGTTGTTCTCGCTGAAGACGATGTTCTTCACCACACCATTCTTGTCGATGCATCCGAATAGGGCGTTATACTTACCTTCAGCATTATTGCCGTTCTCGGTGTGATAGATGCCACTGATGGTGTGTCCGTCGCCGTCAAATGTTCCGTCAAAGCCATAGGCTATCTTAGTGATCTGGGTGTTGCCGTCCTTACCGATGGCAGGCAGTTGCGTCGGGCTCGCTTCCGAGCCGCCGAAGTCGATGTCGTTAGTCATCTTAAAGTACTCGCCGGTTCCCTTGTGGTCTGCGTTGCAGTTGTTTGCCATTGCAGCGAAGTCGGCTGCTGTGCTGATGATGTAAGGGTCTGCCTCCGTGCCGGTGCCGTTAAGACCCCATGATACTGTAGAGCCGTCGCTCTGAGCCATTGCTGTCATCGCTGCTATGCAAGCGAAGATAAATGTAAATGTTTTCTTCATATTCTGATTTTTTTAAATTTGTTTCCTAAAATGTTGCTGCTGCGGTTACGGTCAGCGTGTTGCGTGTCAGTCTTTTCATGTCGCCATCAGTGGCTTGGCGGAAGTCATACCTGAGCGATATGGCAGGACGTAATGACGTGCCTTTGAACGGCATTTCGTATTTGACGGCTGCATGTGCTGCCACTTGGCTGAAGCTGCCCATTGTGGTTATCACTCCTGCTTCTGCTGACCATAGCTTGCCTCCTCGTGTGAGCAGACTGCGTCGGGCGCTTACAAACGGAGCGATGATGTGGCGCGATGTGGTGTATGTGTCAGGATAGACGTAGGCGGTCTGTCGGCGTGTCCAGTAGTGGGTGCCTCCCATGATATGCCATAAGAATATCTGTCCCGACGGTTTCCAGTAGGCGTTCACAGTGGCCATGCCGTAGGTCTGCACCTTGTCTGCCATCTTAGTAGGTTCGAAGTATTCGTAGTATGTGGCAGCCGTGCCGTTTGTGGCTGTTGTCTGCCGATAATTCTCGCGTTCGGATGTGAGGCTTTCGGTGGTCAGGCGCAGGTCCATCCATACGAGGCGCTCCACGTTTTGTGTCATGTCGTAGCGCAGATGCATTGCGAGGCAGTCGCCGTGGTGCTGCTCATGCGAAGCGCTGTATTGCGACTTACGTCCGTAGTAGCCGGTGCGGTGGCTGTATGTGATGTCAGCGAACAGACGGTCATACTTGGCTTGAGCCGTCACGCCAATGTGTTCTGAGAGCAGTGGCAGACGGTTTTTGCTGTCGGTGAACCCCTCGGTGCCGAAAGTCTCACGTTCGCCATGACGGTTGGCATAGTCGATGAGCGTGTAGTAGATCTGGTCCGTAGTGCCGTAGGTCTTAAACTGCATAGCCTCTATCTGGCGGTTATAGACCAGACCTACACCAATGCCGCTATTGTGAGGCAACGCAAGGAAGGCATCCGTCCTTACGTCCATATCCGTCAGCGTATTGCTGTGACGAAGGTCGCGCTGCTTGGCGTATGTGCCGGCTGTATAGTTGAGGCGTGCGCCTACAGCCAGCCGTCGCCATACTCTCCAGCCGATGGCTCCGTTTATACAGAATGTCTCCATGCTCTTGTCGCCGGCATTGTCGTCGTTCGTCTCAACGAGGTCAAACGGCTTCAGCTGCGTTGTAGGCATAAGCATGCTGCCGGCAGCATCTGAGATGTTGTGTCGGCTGTACGTAGCTCTGCCGTAAGCCACAACGTCAGCCGAGAGTCTGCAGTATGACTGCACGTCGGCATCATAAGCGTCCTGACGCTTTCCTTCTGACATGGTGTGCAGCTTGCCTTCGTCGTGACGATAAGAGAGCGTAGCGTGAGCTATGGTGCTGTCATCGAAGGAGGTGAGAGCTGCGGCGTTGTCCGATGTCAGCCATACGTTGCGCTGTTCGGTCAGCCGGAAGTCGCGTTGTGCCATTGCCGGCAGACACAGCAGATTAGTGAAGAGAACAATTTTCAGCTTCATAGAAGTCATTCGTTGAATTGTTAGTGTCCTGATATACGGCATTCCCGTCCACGGTCTTCTCCACCTTTCTTATCAAGGCATGTCCGTAGCCTCCGGTAAGAGTGGCATAGCCATTGTCCAGATCGGACGTGAGGCGCTTCTTGCAGTTGGCAAGAGCTGTGGCGTTATACACCTCTACAGCGTCAATCACCCAGCTACGCGGCATCTTCAGACAGGCATACACTATGTTGCCCTCTTTGCCATTAGGATAGATGATGTTGGCATTGTTCTCGCCGAATTCCTTAGGTGTTACGCCCTCGGTGCGAAACATTATCACGGCTGGAGAAGTCTGGCTCATCGCCCAAGCATTGCCCTTGCCGTATTTCACCGCCTTCAGATAGTGGCTGACCGGAATGACGTCAGCAGGAGAGGGATAATACATGGTGTTGTTATACTTGCCTCCGTCGCTGCTTGTCGCCTCCACGTCGTACATGCAGTAGTAGGCTGCATTGGCATAGTTGACAGAGTTGCTGTAGGTCTGCGTATTGTCAATGGCTCCATGCACGTTCACCACGAGTTCCGAATAGGCCGCTATTGTGCAGCCCGGTTGGAAATACCAGATGCCGTTGAGCGCCGGAATCCAGTCGGCGTCGGCATAGTCCAGCTTGCCTCCGTTGAGGAAGGAGTGGGTGTTGGCTTCGGCATTGTATGGCTCGACGAAGCCGAAACCTACGTTGTCGAGCGACACCGTCTCAGATGAGTTATTGTAGATGATGATGCACTTGTCTATGGCGAATTTGCCAGACCCGTCGTCTTTCTGACAACCTCCATTATACAGCTCCTTTATAAGTATAGGGTTGGCTGTCTGCATGGTTGTGACGCTGACTGGCAGCATTATTTTAGTGCTGTTGCTGCCTATTGCCACGTCGGACAAAGCTCCGTTGCATACATGACGGAAGTATTCGTCGTCGCTCACTTTTGATGCGCTGACGCTGTATATGCCAGCGGGCAGAGTGAAGCGGGCAATGCCGTCGCCGTCTGTGGAAGCTTCGAATGTGCTGCCGATGTTGTTGGTCATCTTTACCGAAACATCAGCTACGCTTTCGCTCAGCCTCACCTCAATGTTGTAAGTGTCTATATGCTCGTCGTAGCTGCACGATGCCAATATGGTCAGTATGGTAAGCAGCAGGGCAAAATAGTGTTTCATTATATTGTTCATATTTCCTTGTCTTTACTCGTATGTTGTCCACTCGTCTACAGTCTTACAACTTCACTCTGACGGATGCTCCATAATAGAACTTCGGTACGTATCCGCTGTCAAATAGCGATGTCTTCAGCCCGGTTTGTGTATTGCGAACGGACGCCAAGTTGTTGAAGAAGTTGTTGGCGTAGAACGAAAGGCTCACCCATTTGCCTATCTCCTTCGTTACGGAGAAGTTGGCTGAGCAATATGCTGACACATCCTGCGGATTGAAGTAATATGCAGTGTTGCTTTTTACTATCAGATTGCTCAGTTGGCGATATAGTGTAGGATTGTTGTCCTTGGCAGCCAGAAGAGCCTCAGCGAAGGGAATGCGTTCCGATGGATTATCCCACGTAGAGTAGTATTCTGGGTATACAGCTACATAATGGTCGGTCTGTCCCGTATATTTCGTTCCTGTCACATCGCCAGCCTCGTTAAGCACTATGGTTGTGCGGTTGTCCGAGAGATTGCGTCTGTAGTTTAGCAATGTCGCCTCCAGACGCATGGTCATGATGAGACGCAGTCGTGGTATGCGTGCCGTCAGAGTGGTGTTGAGGCTGCATCCCTTGTCCAGCATGCCGTTGCTCACCGTAGGCGTGCTTGCCGTTGAGGCTGATGTGACGTTGCTGCCTACGTAATAGCCTATAAGCGGTTGTACGTTGGAGCTTTCTGCTTGGTCGCCAATGCCGTTGGGGCTGCCCGCAATGAGCGTATTGTCGATGCCGCGATAGTGATAATACTTGCCGTCTATGCGCAGCGACAAACCTAAGGTGTGACGGTTGCTGATGATGGGCATCTCTGCCACCCATTCCAGTCCGTAGCGCGTAACGGGCGAACCGTTTACATACTGTCTGTTGGCGGTGTATGTGCGGCGGGTGGAGTAGGGCAGCGTCACCGTGTGACCGTCAGTGGCTGATGTCACGCTTACCACGCCCGTATTCGGGTTTACGTCGTATATGCGGTCGGCGGCGGCAATCCCGCATCCCTCAAGAGCCGACTGCGACGTCTGGTTGTAGGCAAAGGGTGTGTATACGTTCAGAGTCTGATACGGATTGTACGTGCGGCTCCAGAATGCCGAAACACTCAGTCGCGCCTTGCCGACGGTTGCGTCCAGTCCTGCTTCCACCTGATTGGCATGCTGCCATTTCAGATTTCTGTTATATAAGGCGCGTTTCACGTCGGTGTAGTAGGCATAGTAAGCCTTGCCGTCAGCAGTCGATCCAGGCGTGAATACGAGGCGGTCTGTGTATGTGTCGGCAGGATAGAGCACCTGAAACGACGGCAGCTTAACGCTTTTGCCATAGCCGGCATGCAGCGTGAGCGACGCGTTCTTACCTTTTATTATATTATAGCGTGCGTTTAGTCGTGGTGAGAGGCTTGCAGCGGTGCCGTAGTCAGAACCGCTGATCATAGTGATGTCGTCACGCAGTCCGCCTACGAGCATCAGTCTGCCTATCGTAAGGCGTTCCTCTATGTACATCGCCATACTGTGCATCGTTGGCAGGAGGCTGTAGTCGTATGGTCGCCATGTGGGAGCCAGACGCATGTCGTCATAGTATGTGCCCTGACCGTTATTGCGTGTGGTGTTCAGTTCGGTGCCGACAGTCAGCTTGTTCACGGCTCCGAGAATGCGTCGTGTCCACTCGCCCTTTAGTTTAAGCTGCATGGTCACAGGCTTCTGATCGTTGAATGACCGCACATACCAGTAGCCCGTCGGGCCCAGTATGATGTCGCCAGCGCCCATGCCGTCAGCGTAGTCTTTGGCTATGGCATAGCCGTTGGTCATGGTGTGCAGATAGGCTTGAGTGGACGAAGACGACGTGTTGGTATAGCTTTCTGAGCGTCGGTCGGCTGTGGAGAAGGCAGCCTGCAATGCTACGTTGAACACTCCGGAGCGCTTGCTGTTGCAGAGCCAGTCAATCTGCAGGTTGGCGCGTAGCTGATTGTCGCGTTGGCGCTGATAGGTATCGCGAAAAGCGTCCGGGTCGGCTTCCGAATTATATCCTCCGATGTTACCAGTCAGACTGGTTGTCAGATTAAGGCTTGAACCTTTCAAGCGGAATACCTTATTATAGGTAGCCGACATGATGTTTCGGCTATACGCTGTGTGAGGCGATGCAATATCGGTGAATGAGCGTGCGTGTTCCAAGGAGAAGTTGAGCGTACCGGCATTATGCGCCAATGCCATGCCCTTGCTAAGCGCCACCTGACGTGTGTACGGATTCATAGACGCCTCCATTATCCATGGTGTATGTCCGCGACGGGTGTTCACCTTCACCACGCCGTTGCTTATGTCGCCATACTCCACGCCCGGTATTCCGGCTATCACCTCAATGCTTTCGATGTTGGATGTCGAGATGTTGCGTGTGGATGCTGATTGCGTCTCGCTCATGCTGGCATTGTTGTTCAGACGCATTCCGTCTACCTCGATTGCTGTTCCGAATGCGGCGTTGCCTCTCTCGCCAGAAGCGGAGCGCAGCGCCATGCGCGAGTCGTCCGTCAGAGTGGAGTTGACGGTCTGTCCGCCGGGCAGCAAAGCCATGATGTCGTTGAGCGAGAGGGCTTGCGAGTGGTCGAGCGTGTTACGGTCAATAGAGTATGTAGTGGTGCCGATTGTCGATTTCTTGCGTGCCGTAACCTCCACGCCCGGAATGCTTAGGTTCTCCTCCTTAAGGCGTATGTTCTTGAGGTCTGTGTTGCGATTGATATTGAATTGCACGGTTCGGGTGACATATCCCAAAGTCCTTACCTCAATGGAGGTCGGTCCTTGGGGAATGTTCTCAATGGCGAATGTGCCGTTGGCATCGGTGGTAGCCCATAAGTCAAGATTTGATACCTTGACAATGGCATACGGCAATGGCTGTAAGGTGCTTTCGTCAATCACACGTCCCGACACCTTGAAACGTCCGTCGATGGCTATTGTTGTTGATGATGTGTTGGCTGTTGCTACTGCCGATATTATCAAAAATAGTATTAATGCTATTGCTTTTCTCATTCCGTGACAACTTGTTTGTTGGACATTATAACCCGTTGTTTTTCAGTCGGCAAAGTTATCACCGTTTCTCTTTTTATGCAATACCGATATTTGGGTAATTTGTATTCTGCTCGTTGTTTTACCAGAACATTTGGTACGGTTTTACGAAACCAAACCTGTCGTAATCTCAATAAAAAAGCGAGATTACGACAGGTTTCTTGCTTGAAAGTTGTCGTAATCTCGGATTTTTTATAACTTTGCGACAGGTTCCACTAATATTAGATAGATATGAAGGAGAATATTATAGGTAGAGAACAAGAGAAAAACATGTCTTCATGTCTTCCTGTCTAAAGAACCATGTCTTCCTGTCTTCCACCATGCAAATATCGTCTAAACGGTAAAAAGCTGTTACAAAATAAAAATCGATTATAGAGTTCCGGTTTGCTGTTTTTACGGTGTTCAGCCGTGAAAACAGCACCCACGCTTAACGACATAGCCTCTTTTACGGTCTGATAGTGGCACTTTCAGAGTGTAATAGACGCTGTGTTGTATGACAAGAGTAAAGGTATGGGAGTGTAAAAGTGGCTCTATAGGAGTGTAGAAGTGGCTCCTGGGTGAGTTAAAATCTATAACGCTTCGTCAGGAAACTGCATAACCAACTGTGTATAAGCATGTTGTCTCTAAACGCTCAAAACTCAAGAATTTCACACCAAAGATTTTGTTGTGCGCTCAGCTCATAGTATTGAGCATTAGAAATGCAAATATTGTCTTCGTCAAGTTGCAAAACAAACGTAAATCTCACTGCGTTTATGCGTAATTGTGATGTATTATAATTATCTTTGCATTCTCTATGAGAGTTACGCTGGGCATGATGCAAAAGTGCTACGCTCCGTAGCACTTTTGCCGTGGTCGCATTAATAGCCTTTTTAATATGGAAAAATCTGTACAACAATATAAGCAAGCGGTTAGGGTCATAAAGGACGCTATATTATACAGTCAGTACCGGGCTGCAAAATTGGTGACTGGTGAAGAATTGTCACTTTACTTTGGTATTGGTGCTTACGTGTCAAACCGCTCACGTCGAGAAAAATGGGGAACGTCCATTATTGATAGCATAAGCGAACAATTACGCCGTGAGCTTCCTGGTTTACGTGGCTTTTCGGCAAGAAGTATTCGTAATATGCGAACTTTTTATGAGTATTGGAAACAATATTTAATTTGGCAGCCATCGGCTGCCAAATTGCAACTACCTATAAATCAAGACACTATAGATATAGAATGTTTCTCTCTTCAAAAATGGTCGCCGGTGGCGAGCGAAATCAATCGTGAGGAGTTTCTTGGTATTAGTTTCTCACACCATTTGGAAATTCTACAAAAAACAAAAGATATTCAAGAGGTGTTATTCTATATTCATCAGACCGTACTTCACAAGTGGGATAAATATGACTTGCGCAATCGCTTAAAAGAAGGACTTTACCAAAAGCAAGGAGTCGCTGCAAACAACTTCTTGCAGACCATGCCAGTTAACGATGCTCGTAAAGCAGTCGGCATGTTCAAGGACGAGTATCTGCTTGATTATATCAATGTGGAGGAAATGGAAGTTGACAAGCCTGAAGATATTGATGAAAGAGTTATAGAACAAGCCATCGTCCGCAACATCAAAAAATTTATTATGACTTTCGGACGTGACTTTGCGTATATCGGCAACCAATATCATTTGGAGATATTCGGAGAAGAATTATTTCCTGACTTGCTCTTTCTCAATCGGGAATTGAATTGCATGGTTGTAGTGGAGCTTAAAAAAGGGGCATTCAAACCTGCCTATATAGGTCAGTTACAAACGTACATGAAAGTGCTTGACGACAAAGTGCGTAAACCTCATGAGAACCCGACTATTGGTATTCTTCTCTGCAAGAGTTCCAACAAGGCTTTCGTGGAATATGTTATCCGTGACTACAACAGCCCTATGGGAGTCTCCACATATAAAACGGCTGAAGACATGAGTGAGGAACTAAGAAATGCTCTGCCTGATATGGACGAAATGCGAAAGCTGATTACCGAAAACAATGAATAAATGGCGGATTATCAGCTGTTAGTGCCGAAAGGGAAATTATGCAAATCACTGAATGTCAATACATATGATCATTTTCGTGACGTTACGAAAATGATCGCATTTGACAGTGAATCTAAGCATTAAGCAAATGCTCAGACAATGCGGCATAAACCCTGAAAAACTTCCTCCTGCTGAGGATATAAAGAAAGTGGAACGCAGAGTGGCAAGCAACGAGAAGAAAATAGAAAAGACTTCAAGTAAATTGCCAAAGAAGATAGAATAATATTGAATACTTACTGACGAGATTTGTATAGCGATGAAACTAACAGAAGGAACATACGAGAATCTAATAACGGACGGGCTTAAGCAGGACATGCTTGAAGCGTCTGGGGAGGGATTGGTGTGTAAGAAGGAAGATATAGATGGTGCAGAGTCGCCTAACATGATGGCAGAACATCTTAACCGCATAATTCGCAACCGTCTGTCGGACGAGAATCTTACGGCAGAGGAACGTGCCTCTTTCGTCAATAGATTGATTGACTTTCTTGGAGAGGACAACAAGGAGAAGTTGGCGGATGAAAAGCAGATGCTTTCTGCTGTGTTGTCCAAACAGGAAGAGGTAAGGCTAAAAGCTACAAACCGTACTTTAGTGCGCCCGTTGACAGGCTTTCGTACGAGCAATTTGTTCACGGGAGGACAAAGCCGCGTGTCGTTAAGTAGTGAGATAGAGCGCGACATTGAGAGTGCTGACAGCATCTGCATGATTGTGTCTTTCCTTAAACTGTCTGGTGTCAACCTGATATATGATCATCTGAAGCGATTCTGCAGCAATTCTCAGCATAAGTTACGTATTATCACCACTACTTATTGCGGTGTGACGGACGCTAAGGCGGTGGAACGCCTGGCGAGTCTTCCTAATACTGAAATCCGTATTTCGTATAATACGGAAATAGAACGTCTGCATGCCAAGTCGTATATCTTTGAACGAAACTCTGGTTTCAGCACTGCTTATATCGGTTCGAGCAATCTCTCTAAGTCAGCACAGACGGATGGACTGGAATGGAACATACGTGTGACAAACGTGGAGAATCCGCATATAATCGATGCGGCGCTTGCCACGTTCAATATTTACTGGAACAGTCACAACTTTGAGGATTTCAGGATAGGAGGCGTTGACAAACTCTATAAAGAACTGGAAAAGATAAGAAAGCCGAAGATTGCTGCGGACGTGCTTAGCAAATACACAATATTGCCGCATCAGAAGCAAATCCTCGATAAGTTGTCTGTGATACGTGAAGGTGGTATTAATCGCAATCTTATCGTGGCTGCCACAGGTACGGGTAAGACTGTTATTTCGGCATTCGACTATAAGGTATTCACGGAGCATACGCATGGCAAGCATCGCCTGTTGTTCGTGGCACATAGACAAGAGATTCTGAAGCAGTCGCGCCGTACATATCGCAGCGTGCTACAGGATGCCAACTTCGGAGATGTATGGGTGGGTGATTCTTGTCCGGTGAACGGAATCGACCATCTGTTTATTTCTGTTCAGACCTTCAATTCGAAGTTTGAAAGTATTTTCAGCAATTTGCCAGACAACTATTACGACTATATAGTAATAGATGAGGCTCATCATCTTGTGGCAGACAGTTACCGAAAGGTTCTTAATAAGTTTGCTCCGAAACTGCTCGTCGGTCTTACAGCCACACCAGAGCGCATGGACGGTGTTAGCCTGCTTCCTGACTTTGATAATCAGATTAGTGCAGAAATACGTCTGCCCAAAGCTCTTGACGAAGGCTTGCTTACGCCGTTCCAGTATCTTTGCATTAGCGACGATACTGACCTTACTGACGAAGAGCTCATGCAAGGCGACCGCTATGTAGCCACCAGATTAACGGAAAAGCTCTGTAATATTGAACGTGTAGGGCTTATAATCAATCGTTTGCAATATTACCTGCCTGACGAACATAAGTGTAGGGCTTTAGGATTCTGTGCCACAAAGAAGCATGCGCAATATATGGCGGAGCAGTTTTGCAAGGCAGGATTTAAGGCTGCATATCTGACGTCCGATAATGACGAGGAACGCCTGACTTTGAACAGGAAGTTGGCAAAGGGCGAAATCAATTATCTTTTTGTTGTGGATATCTTCAATGAGGGAGTGGACATTCCTGCAGTAGACACAGTTATCTTCTTGCGTCCTACTGAATCGTTGACCATATTCCTGCAGCAACTTGGTCGTGGTCTTCGTCTTTATCCGGGTAAGCAACAGTTGACGGTTTTTGATTTCGTTGCCCAACTAAACCAGAAATACGATTTCGCCAGCCGATTCAGAAGTCTTCTGACCAGAACAGACAAGAGTGTGGTGGAGCAGGTGAGGAACGGATTCACTCTTCTACCGCATGGTTGCACTATACACATGGAAGAAAAGACGCAGGAGTATGTGTTGCAGAATATCAAGTCTGCCATTTACAACAAGTCGCGCCTCGTCAAGGAACTCCGCTCATACACGTATACGCCCACGCTCAGCGAGTTTATAGCGAACAACGGACAGGATATACGTCTTATATATAAAGGTGCTAATTGCTGGTCAAGCTTAAAGAAAGAGGCTGGACTGTGTATGTATGTAGAGGACGAAAACACCAAGCGTTTTACCAAAGGAATAGGCAACTTGGTGCATGTAAACAGCTTATCATATCTTAACTTTATATGTAAGGTGATGAAGGCAAAAGGCAATATCATATATTGCGGCAAACAGGAAGAAACGTATGCTGTGATGCTCTATTACAGTCTTTTCGGAGATAAGATTAGCAAGATAGGCGTGAGTAGCATTGAAGAAGCATTAAAGAGTTTGGAGCATTATCCTGTTTTTGTGTCTGAAATACTTGAGCTGACAGAATATATTTTTTCTAATCTTGACAAAAAGACTTATTCTGTAGGTGAGGGTATGCCCGTTGCTCTGGAGCAATATGGATGTTATACGCGTGAAGAGGTTTTTGCAATCTTTGGTAGGCAGACAGCTGAAAAGAAAATGCAGGGATCGGTTGCTGGTGTGTTCAACATAGAAGAACTAAATACCGAACTCTTTTTTGTGACGCTGAATAAATCAGACAAGGATTTCTCTGCTGAGACGATGTATAATGATTATGTTGTAAGTGAATACGAGTTTCATTGGGAGTCGCAGAATACAGACTCGCATACTGGTAAGGGCAGGCGATTTGTCAGACAAAAGGAGAATGGCAAGAAATTCCTGCTCTTTGTCCGAGAAAATAAAAAGGATGGTTTCGGCAATACTTGCCCATTCATTTGTTTCGGCTTGGTAGACTATATTAGTTCAAAGGGTGACAAACCTATGAAAATCAATTGGCAGATGCATCAGCCCATTCTGCCACGTTTCTTAAATGCAGTGTAAGAAAATGGGAATAAGAAAGCGTATTGAAGTTGTTGCTGCTGTCATATGCGATGGCTGCAAGTTTTTTGCCACTCAGAGAGGTTATGGCGAGTGGAAAGACTGGTGGGAGTTCCCTGGCGGTAAGATGGAAGCGGAAGAGAGTCAAGAAGAGGCGCTTCGTAGGGAGATTCGTGAAGAATTGGCGACAGACATTTCGGTTGGCGAGTTTCTCACGACCGTAGAGTATGATTACCCGAAGTTTCATCTTACTATGCATTGCTATCTTTGCCGAGTGGTGGACGGAAGCATTACGCTGTTGGAACATGAGGCGGCACGATGGCTTACAAAGGAAGAGTTCGGCATGGTGAAGTGGTTGCCGGCGGATGAAGAAGTGATAGGGATGCTTAAAATGATGTAAGTATGAACAAATTCTCCCGAAGGTGCACATTTATCCCAATCGGTCTTTAGAAAACTACAATAAGCTTTTTCTGATGACCGATTGGGGTTTAATAGCAAAATCTTTTATTTTGTATTTTCTATAGTCAGTAATCTTTAACAAAGATTATATACAATACTTCGTTAAGTACCCAACTTAACGTTAAATCTTATTCCCTTTGCCATAATTCCAGCATGTATGCAGTTTAATTTCAAACATTCTTCGTATCTTTGGAAAGGTAAAGTTTATTTTTTTAGCAATATGAGGAAGAATATTCAGAATATAGACAATAAGGCAGCATCTGTAAGTAACAGCAAGGACGACAATCCGAAATGATAAATTATGGCAAAGAAATTTGAAATACGAAACAGTACGGCGGAGTTTCTGACTTTCGTGGCAGAAGGTAAGGAACAAGGCATTCATGTGCTATATAAAGATGAAACGGTGTGGGCTACCCAAAAGGCGATGGCAGGGCTCTTTGACTGTTCGACAGACAATATTGGATTGCATCTGAAAAACATATATGACACGAAAGAACTGGACAAAGAGGCAACTACCGAGATTTTCTCGGTAGTTCAACAGGAAGGTGCAAGAGAGGTGCGACGCAACACGCTGTTCTACAACCTTGACGCAATCATTTCTGTTGGCTATCGTGTCAACTCTATACGTGCCACTCAATTCCGCCAGTGGTGTACCTATGTCATCAGACAGTTCTCTCTTCGAGGCTATATCATAGATAAAAAACGCATGGAGAATGGCTCGTTCATTGGTGAGGACTATTTTGAGCATTTGTTGGCGGAAATACGTGAGATTAGGTTGAGTGAACGAAGATTTTACCAAAAGCTCACGGATATATATGCTACAGCTGTTGACTACAATAAGGATGCGCCTACCACACGTCTGTTCTATAAGAAAGTTCAAAATAAGATGCATTATGCTGTGCATGGGCATACTGCGGCAGAACTTATTGTTGAAAGAGCCAATGCAGAGAAAGAGCATATGGGACTGACCACTTGGGAGAATGCGCCTGATGGAAAGATTGTCAAGCCAGATGTGAGTGTCGCCAAGAACTATCTAAAGCAAGTGGAACTTGAAGATATGGGAAAACTTGTCAACTCTGTGCTTGATTTAGCAGAACGTATGGCAAATCGCCACATACCAATGACAATGGAAGATTGGGCAAAGCGTATAGACATTATTCTTGAAGCTGGAGGTGATGCCGTATTGCATGACGCAGGAAAGGTCTCTGCTGAATTTGCCAAGAGTTTCGCAGAGTCAGAGTTTGAAAAGTATCGTGTGATACAGGACAAATTGTTCAGTTCTGATTTTGATAAATTCAATTCTTCTTTACCGTTTGACGATGATAAGAATTGAAAGCCAAAATGGGAGAGGTTACCTCATAAATAAATCTGTTATGAACCAGGTATGGACAAACTGACTAAGGAGCAACGCCATCATTGTATGGCGTTAATACGAGGAAAGGGTACGAAGCCGGAGATACTGGTTAGGAAGTATCTTTTCAGCCGGGGCTTTCGCTATCGGCTTAACCATCCTCGTCTTCCTGGTCATCCTGATATTGTGCTGCGCAAGTATCGCTCGGTAGTCTTTGTCAACGGTTGTTTCTGGCATGGGCATGAAGGCTGTAAGTATTATGTGCTTCCAAAGACAAATGTGGATTTCTGGAGAGCAAAGATAGAGCGCAATCGTAACCGTGACTTGGAGGAACAGCGCAAGCTTGCAGAAATGGGTTGGCATTGCATAACGGTCTGGGAATGCCAGCTGAAACCTTCTGTAAGAGAAAAAACTTTGGAAGCTTTGGCTTTCACCCTTAACCGCATTTACCTGGAAGATCATAGCGTCGTCAAACGCTATAAACTGCCGGAAGAGGAGAGCGCAATGGCTGCTGAACCAAAGAGTTGAGAGTTCTGAATTTTGAATTTTGAGTTTTGAATTGTCGCCTACGGCGATTTTGAATTATTCAGTTAGGAATTTAATTCAAAAATGGATAATTCCTAATGCGCGTAGCGCACAATTCAAAACTCACAATTCAAAACTCCTAATTCTCTTTCAGATATTCTTCAGCTCTTTGCAGGTCTTCGGGAGTGTCAATTCCGACAGTCTCGACGTCGGTGTATCCAACCTTTATTCTGTAGCCGTTCTGCAACCAGCGGAGCTGCTCTAAGCTTTCAGCTTTCTCGAGCGACGACTGTGGCAGTTGGGTTATTTCTTTAAGCACTTCGCGGCGATAGGCATAGATGCCGAGATGCTTGAGGAAGGGATAGTGCTGCAGCCACTCTTCCTTTTCGATGCCTCTTACGAAGGGGATGACAGAGCGTGAGAAATACATGGCGTAGCCGTTGTTGTCGAGCACTATCTTCGGTGAGTTGGGGTTCTCTGCTGCTTCTATGGTGTCGAAAGGCTTGCCGATAGTGGCTATCTGTGTGGAGGCATCGTCGAAGCAATGGCAGATGGTCTCAATCTGCGACGGTTGGATGAAAGGCTCGTCACCCTGGATGTTTACTATCACGTCAGCGTCCGTAGCAAGTTTCTCTGCTGCTTCCTCTATGCGGTCCGTACCACTCTTATGGTCTGTCCTGGTCATGACGGCTTTTCCACCGAAAGCTATTACGGCATCGAAGATGCGCTGGTCGTCAGTGGCAACGTAAGCCTCGTCGAGCACGCTGCTGACCGTCTCATACACACGCTGTATGACATACTTGCCACCAAGTACGGCAAGAGGTTTTCCTGGGAAGCGTGATGACGCATATCTGGCGGGAATGATTCCGATAAACTTCATATTGCTTTTCTTTTTTAAGGTTATGGTTTAAACAAAAAAATCCCAAAGCCCCATGCCGACAGCATGAGTCTTTAGGATTTTCTTTCTATTTATATGTTATGTTAGGAACGTCAGACATTAGTCGAGCCACTTAACGTAGCAGAAGTCCTCGCGGTAAACGAGGTTCTCGTTCTTCGGATACATACGTACGCAGCTCTTGAATGCGCCGGCAACGTTAGGCTCGAATGTAGCCTCGAATGTGTAGTTGTTGCCCTCGCGACCAACCATAGTGAACTCGCGCTTAGAGAAGATGTGCTCCTCGCCGTTCTTGTCAGTCTTGATAGAAATAAGCTCCAGACCTACTGCATCGTTCAGACCCTGCTCGTCGATGACGTAGCGGAGTGTGTACTTCTTGCCGGTCTCTGCACCATAGAGAACTGAGTCGTCCTTGCTTACCACGCGGATAGAGTCCCAACGCTGAGCGACAGTCTCCTTCCAAGCAGCCAGCTCCTTAGCGAGCTTGTTGTTGTTAGCAGAGAGCTTCTTGAAGTTGGCAGCCTCCTTGATGTAGAACTTGTCATAGTAATCGTCGAGCTGACGCTTCATTGTGTAATGAGGAGCGATAGTGGCGATAGAGTTCTTGATGGTCTTGATCCAGCCCTCGCTGAAGCCATGAGCGTTGCGGTTGTAGTAGAGCGGCAGAATCTCGTTCTCGAGGAGCGAGTAGATGGTAGCTGCGTCGAGCTGATCCTGATAGCCCTGGTTCTGGTATGTGCGCTCCTGCTTGAGAGCCCAGCCGGCACCCTCGCGGTAGCCCTCAACCCACCATCCGTCAAGTACGGAGAGATTGACAACACCGTTCATCTCAGCCTTCTCGCCTGATGTACCAGAAGCCTCGAGAGGACGAGTCGGAGTGTTCATCCAGATGTCTACACCAGAAACGAGGCGGCGTGCGAGCTGCATGTCGTAGTCCTCGAGGAAGATGATCTTGCCGAGGAACTCAGGACGCTGGCTGATCTCGAAGATGCGCTTGATGAGGCCCTGACCTGCACCGTCAGCCGGGTGAGCCTTACCAGAGAAGATGAACTTAACCGGACGCTCCGGGTTGTTCACGATCTTAGAGAGACGCTCCAGGTCGGTGAAGAGGAGGTGAGCACGCTTGTATGTGGCGAAGCGACGGCAGAAGCCGATGTAGAGGGCGTTAGGTGTGATGCTCTCGAGGAGAGTAACCACACGTGAAGGATCGCCCTGGTTCTTGAGCCATGTGGCAGCGAACTTCTCGCGGATGTAGTCGACGAGCTTCTTCTTGAGAGCCATACGTGTCTCCCAGATCTCAGCGTCGGGTACATTATATATAGCGTGCCAGAGGCTTTCGTTGCTCTGGTCGTAGATGTAGTTCTTGTCGAAGTACTTAGCGTAGAGCTTGCGCCATTCTGTTGCTGTCCATGTGGGGAAGTGAACACCGTTGGTAACATAACCTACGTGGCTCTCCTCAGGATAGTAACCCTTCCAGATGGGAGCGAACATACGCTGGCTTACCCAACCGTGGAGCTTACTTACGCCGTTAACCTCCTGACAGGTGTTGCAAGCGAATGTAGACATACAGAAACGCTCTGAGTGGTCATCAGGATTGGTGCGGCCCATACCGATGAACTCGTCCCATGTGATGCCGAGCATGCTGGGATAGCCACCCATGTACTTGCCGAAGAGCGACTCGTCGAAGTAGTCGTGACCTGCGGGTACGGGAGTGTGTACGGTATAGAGTGAAGATGCACGAACAAGCTCGAGAGCCTCGTTGAATGACAGGCCATCCTTGATGTAGTCGATGAGACGCTGGAGGTTGCAGAGAGCTGCGTGGCCCTCGTTGCAATGATAAACGTCCTTCTTGATGCCGAGCTTCTTGAGAGTGAGCATACCACCGATACCGAGAAGAATCTCCTGCTTGAGACGGTTCTCGTTGTCGCCACCGTAGAGGGCGTGTGTGATAGGCTTATCGAACTCTGAGTTCATCTCGTTGTCAGTATCGAGGAGGTAGAGCTTGATGCGGCCGACGTTCATCACCCATACATAAGCGTGAACCTGATAGTTCATGTAAGGAACGTCAACTACGAGCGGCTGGCCGTTCTCGTCGAGCACGCGCTCAACGGGCAGAGAGCTGAAGTTCTGTGCATCGTACTGAGCAATCTGCTGACCGTCCATAGAGAGAGTCTGCTTGAAATAGCCGTAACGATAGAGGAAGCCGACGCCACACATGTTGACGTTAGAGTCAGAAGCCTCCTTCATGTAGTCACCGGCGAGCATACCGAGACCGCCAGAATAGATCTTAACCACCTGGTTGATACCATACTCCATGCAGAAGTAGGCAACAGAGGGACGAGTTGCGTCCGGCTCAACGTCCATATAGTCGCGGAACAGCTTGTATACTGACTTGACGCGCTCCATGATGGTCTTGTCATTTACGATGGCCTCTTTGCGCTCATAGCTGAGACGGTCGAGAAGCATTACGGGGTTGTGACCAACCTCTTCGTAGAGATCCTTGTCAAGGCTCTTCCACAACTCACGTGCCTCGTAGTTCCATGCCCACCACATGTTGTGTGCGAGCTCGTCAAGACACTTCAGCTCTTCGGGAAGTGTTGACTTGATTGTAACCTCCTTCCACTGAGGAGCGTTAGCATAGTCTGCTTTGATTTTCATAAAATTTGTGATATGGTTTTAATTCAACTTTTGTTTCTTTTTTACTTTGTCTTTGCGATTCTCTGCTCTGCCTTGTTAAGGGCGAAGTCGTAAGCCTCGTAATAGTACTCGATAAACTGGCTCCACAATGCCTTCTGCGAGAGAGCATGGGCGTTGTTGCGTATTCTGCCCTGCTTCTGCTTTGTGGCATTGGCGTACTTGATGACAGTATCGCGGATGTCGTCAGCCACCTCGTTGTAGTTGTAGTCGGTACGATGGATGACCTCCACACCCTTGTCGAGAGTGATGTGTCCACCTGCTTCGTTGTGCGCCCAAAGTCCGAATCCTGCAAGGTCGGTGGTGATGCACGGCACCTTGAAGGCTACTGCCTCAAGCGGTGTGTAACCCCACGGCTCGTAATATGAGGGATAGACACAAAGGTCGTTGCCGAGGATGACATCGAAGTAGGAAAGGTTTACGATGCCGTCGTCGCCGGTAAGATAGCAAGGAATGAAGACGAGCTTCACTTTCTCTCCCTTAGCGTTGTGCATACCGAGCCAGTTCATCATGCCAAGGGCACGGTCGTTCTGCTGCTCGTTGAGCCAATGTGTGATGACGGGAGTGTCGAGCGGAGTGTCGAAGGTCTCGCCCTCAGCCATCTTTGCAAGGCGCTCTGCAAGGTCTTCGCGCGGGCAGTTTACCCATGCCGGCACCTCAATGAACGCCACCACTTCCTTATTGAGCTGGTCTGCGGAGAGGCGGAGACGGTTGACAGCCTCGATGAAGACATCGATGCCCTTGTTGCGCCACTCATAGCGTCCGCTTGTGGAGATAATCACAGCGTCGTCAGATACGGTGTCGCCGGTAAGGGCGCGTGTGATGTCGAGCAGACGACGGCGTGCTGCCGTGCGCTTACGGTCGAACTCCTTGCCCTGCGGCACAAAATCGTCCTCGAAGCCATTGGGAAGCACCACGTCAACGGGCTTGTCCAACAGTTCGGCACACTCGCGGGCTGTGATGTCACTAACGGTGGTGAAACAGTCGACGTAAGCGGCTGTCTGCTTCTCGATGGACTGCTTGCTCTGCATGTTGAGCTCGTCAGCCATCTGGTCGCCGTTGTATGCCTCGAGATAGTCGTAGAGCGGCTTGTTGTTGCCGGCGATGCTACGACCGATGCTTGTTGCGTGAGTGGTGAAGATGGTTGCCACCTGCGGCAGGCGGTCGTGTATGTAGAGCACACCCAGTCCGGTCATCCATTCGTTGCCGTGGTATACGACCTTGGCAGCCGGCTTATGCTTGGCTATGACGTTGTTGTAGAAACTCTCAACGACACGTGCAGCGGCATAAGCGAACATGGAAGCCTCGTCGTAATCGCCATAGGCGTGAAGGCTGTCCACATGGAACTTGTTCCAAAGCTGAGTGTATATGGTGTCTTTTTGCGGATAAAAGGCATTGAAGTCCACCAATATTGCGACGGGACTGCCTGGTATGGTCCAGCGTCCTATCTTGACGTTAATGCCTTCTTTTGCAGCTTGTACTTGCCATTCCGAAAACAAAGACTTATCCTCCTCGAAGTAAGGACTTGTTTTTTCACCCCAACAGTCAGGACCAATGAAGATAAGACGGTCTCCAAGTTTCTCCTTAAGAGTCTTAGCTCTTGTTGACAAAACGGCGTAGATGCCGCCTACCTTATTGCATACTTCCCAACTTGATTCAAAAATGTAGTCTGGAAATAATCTCTCTTTTTTCATAAAAAAGTTAAATATTCTCTGCAAATATAGTATTTTAAATGAAAAAGACAAATTATTTCAATACCTTTTTTGTTTTTTTTCTAACTATTCTTGATGTAAATTGTTACATTTGCAGAGAGATAAAGCAAAAACGCATTTATTTATAATAATTGCGCAAGTTGGAAAAATATTGATTTAAATCACGTATAGTTATGAAAAGATTATTGTTATTGCTGGTGTTTGCTGTCATGGCTTTAGGGATCATGGCGCAGTCAGACAAGGCCGAATCAGCGTTTAATACGTATGTATATAACGAGGAATATCAGGTCTATCTGGACTTGTGTCTGGACGGTGAAGGAGTGAGTGTGCCGGGACAGGACGTCTTCGGTGTGGTGCCGGGATATTTCGGTGCCGTGCGTGACTCCCGCAAGTGGCTTATAACATCCTTTAAACATTCGGGCAAGAACAGCGTGAAGCTGGACATCGTGAACGATTATGGTTCGGAGGATCTGACCGCTGTTCTTACCTATAATGCCAAGGCGGGTACGTACACTCTGAAACAAACAGGAGGCAGCCGACTGAAGATTGTTGTGGACAGGAAGTGGGTGAAAATACCCACCGAACTGGTATTCGTCCCACATGACCGTGTGGCTGACCTATGGTAAGGAGAAAGTGATGTACGAAAATGGTGGGCTACTGTTGTGTATATCAATAAATATGCGTAATTTTGTAGTAGAAAACACATATAAAGATAATGTAAGATGAAACAGACAAAGATTGTTGCTTCAATCAGTGACCGCAGGTGTGACGTCGACTTCATTCGCCAGTTGTTTTTCGCTGGAATGAATGTGGTCCGCATGAATACTGCCCATGCCACTCCGGACGGGATACGTACTATAATAAAAAATGTGAGAACGGTGTCGCCGCACATCGCATTGATGATAGATACGAAAGGTCCAGAGGTCCGCACGACGGGTGTGGATCAGCCTATAGAGTATAAGACCGGAGACGTGGTGAAGATTTTCGGACGCCCGGACATGGACTCCAGTCATGACATCGTGAATCTTAGCTATCCCGACATAGCAAAGGACGTGAAGGTAGGTGACGACATTCTCTTCGACGACGGCGAACTGGACATGAAGGTCATGGACATAGAAGGTCCGACCATTGTGGCTCAGGTGCAGAACGACGGCGTGCTTGGAGCACACAAGAGTGTGAACGTTCCGGGAGAACACATCGCTTTGCCTGCTTTGACCGAGAAGGACTATCAGAACATTCTGTTGGCAATAGAGGAAGATATCGACTTTATTGCTCACTCTTTTGTGCGCTCTGCAGACGATGTCCTTGCCATTCAGAAGATTCTGGACGAGCATAACAGCGACATCAAGATTATATCAAAGATAGAGAATCAGGAAGGTGTGGACAACATCGACGAAATCATCGATGCTTCTTACGGCGTGATGATTGCGCGTGGCGACCTCGGCATTGAGGTGCCAATCGAAAGAATTCCCGGCATACAGCGTCAGATTATCAGAAAGTGTGTGATGAAGAAGAAGCCGGTCATCGTAGCCACTCAGATGCTCCACACGATGATAAAGAATCCGAGACCTACACGTGCCGAGGTTACTGACATCGCGAACGCCATCTATTCATACACGGACGCTCTTATGCTCTCGGGCGAGACGGCAAGCGGAAAGTATCCGCTTGAGGCTGTGAAGACTATGGCCGCCATTGCCGAACAGGCTGAGAAGGACCGCAACGCTATGGGAGAGTACGAGGTGCCGATGAACGAGAACTGCTCGCAAAGAGAATTCTTGGCGCATGCAGCTATCGACGCTACACGCAAACTTGGCGTTGCCGGTATCATCACCGACAGTTTGACGGGCGAGACGGTACGTCATCTTGCTGCCTTCCGTGGACCGAACCCGATTCTTGCAATCTGCTATAATGAGAAGACGCAGCGTTGGCTGAACCTGAGCTTCGGTGTCATCGCCATCCACCAGAAGGACAAGATATCGCCAAATTATATGTTCACGGCTGCTCTCCGCATGCTGAGACAGAAGGGATATATCACTCTTGACGACAAGATTGCCTATCTGAGTGGTCGCTTCGGACTTGGCAACTCTGGCGGAACTACCTTCCTTGAGATTAATAAGGTAAGACAGGTGTTCGACAAGTCGTACGAGTTCCATCTCCCCAACAAGGAAACTGATAAATAAAAGGAGGCGTAACGTAGCCTCTATATAATAAATGTAGGTTGCAGACAGGTCGGACGCTTGACGTGGCTGCGACTTGCATTTTCTTGTTTATGGGGGATATTAGAGGGAGAATATAGGCTTTTAATGCTGACAAAATGTAAGATGGAGTAAGCATTATAAAGTCGAAATCAAATTAGATGTATTAATTTTTGCTTTTTATTTGGACTTTTCAAAAATAAGTAGTAATTTCGCTTGCGAAACAACAACTAATAACAAACAAAGAACAAATTATTAACTTAATAGACATTCTTATGAAGAAGTACAATTTTAATGCAGGTCCGTCTATCCTTCCGCGCGAAGTGATAGAGAACACAGCTCGTCAGATTTTGGATTTCAACGGTTCGGGACTCTCTTTGGCTGAAATCAGCCACAGAGCAAAGGATTTCCAGCCTGTTGTTGATGAGGCAGTAGCCTTGATTAAGGAGCTCCTCGAGGTTCCTGAGGGATATTCAGTTCTCTTCCTGGGTGGCGGCGCTTCACTCGAGTTCTGCATGATTCCTTATAACTTCCTTATCAAGAAGGCTGGTTACCTGAACAGTGGTGTTTGGGCTAAGAAGGCTATGAAGGAAGCTAAGCTCTTCGGCGAGGTTGTTGAGGTGGCTTCATCTGCTGACGCCAACTATTCATTCTATCCGAAGGATTGGACATGCCCGACAGATCTCGACTATCTGCATATAACAACCAACAATACTATCTACGGTACAGAGATCCGCAAGGAGCCTGAGGTTCCCGTAAGACTTATCGGTGATATGTCTTCTGATATCTTCAGCCGTCCTATCGACGTTGCTAAGTATGACTGCATCTACGCTGGTGCTCAGAAGAACCTCGCTATGGCAGGTGTTACTCTCGTAATCGTTAAGGATGATGCTCTTGGCAAGGCTGAGCGTCAGATTCCTACAATGCTCGACTATCGTACACACGTAGAGAAAGGCTCAATGTTCAATACTCCTCCTGTAGTGCCTATCTACTGCGCTCTTGAGACTCTCCGTTGGATCAAGGCTAACGGTGGTGTTCAGGAGATGGACCGCAGAGCTATCGAGCGCGCTCGCATCGTTTACGACGAAATCGACCGCAACAAGTTGTTCCGTGGCACAGTAGCTGAGGATTCACGCTCGCTCATGAACATCTGCTTCGTGATGAACGACGAGTACAAGGAGCTGGAGAAGCCGTTCTTCGACTTCGCTACTTCTAAGGGTATGGTCGGCATCAAGGGCCACCGTTCAGTTGGCGGTTTCCGCGCAAGTACATACAATGCTCAGACCATCGAGGGTGTTGAGGCATTGGTAGCATGCATGAAGGAATTCGAGCAGCAGCATTAATAAAATAACACTCTAAAGGAAGGAAATACATAGTATATAATATAATGTGTATTTCCTTCCTGCAATTAAATAACCTTAATGGCGACTGAAAAAAGTCGAAATATAGTTTTAAGACTTGATAATAATCTGATTGACCATGATGAACGTCGCCAAAATGTTTAACTCCTTAAATCAAAAGAAATTATGAAAGTATTAGTAGCAACAGAGAAACCGTTCGCAGCAGCAGCCGTTAATGGCATTAAGGCAGAAGTTGAAGGTGCTGGACATCAGCTGGTTCTGTTGGAGAAATATACAGAAAAGCAGCAGCTTCTTGACGCCGTAGCTGACGTAGAGGCTATGATCGTACGCTCAGACAAGGTTACGGCTGAGGTGCTTGACGCAGCTAAGGCTCTTAAGATTGTCGTTCGTGCAGGTGCTGGTTTTGACAATGTAGACATCGCTTACGCTAAAGAGAAGAACGTCGTAGTGGAGAACACTCCCGGACAGAACTCTAACGCTGTGGCAGAATTGGTTTTCGGTCTGTTGGTATACGCTGTACGCAACTTCTATAACGGCAAGTCTGGCTCAGAGCTCAAGGGCAAGAAGCTTGGTATTCTCGCATTTGGTAATGTAGGTCGTAACGTAGCTCGCATCGCTAAGGGCTTCGGTATGGACGTTTATGCTTACGACGCATTCTGCCCGAAGGAGGCTATTGAGGCTGCTGGCGTTAAGGCTGTTGACTCACAGGACGCTCTGTTCGAGAATTGCGACGTTGTTTCGCTCCATATTCCTGCTACTCCTGAGACCAAGCAGAGCATCAACGCTGCTCTCGTTGGCAAGATGAAGAAGGGTGGTATCCTTGTTAACACAGCCCGCAAGGAAGTTATCAATGAGCCGGAACTTCTCAAGTTGCTTGAGGAGCGTACAGACCTGAAGTATGTTTCAGACATCATGCCTGACGCACACGAGGAATTCTGCAAGTTCGAGGGTCGCTACTTCGCAACACCGAAGAAGATGGGTGCTCAGACTGCTGAGGCTAACATCAACGCTGGTATCGCTGCAGCTAAGCAGATTAATGCTTTCTTCGCAGACGGATGCACAAAATTCCAGGTGAACAAATAATCTATTCTTACACAATTTCTTAAAAACGACATACGAGTATGGCAACAATTAAACCTTTCAAAGGTGTACGCCCTCCGAAAGATATGGTTGAGGAAATCACCTCACGTCCTTATGATGTTCTCGACAGCGAAGAGGCAAGAGCTGAGGCTGGCGATAACGAAAAGAGCCTTTACCACATTATAAAGCCGGAAATCGACTTTGAGCCGGGCACAAGCGAGTACGACCCCAGAGTGTACGAGCAGGCTGCCAAGAACTTCCAGAAGTTCCAGGATAAGGGATGGCTTCGTCAGGACGAGAAGGAGTCTTACTATATCTACGCTCAGACCATGAACGGCAAGACACAGTATGGTCTTGTGGTTGGTGCTTTCGTTAACGACTATATGAACGGCACCATCAAGAAGCATGAGCTGACACGCCGCGACAAGGAGGAAGACCGCATGAAGCATGTTCGCGTTAATGACGCTAACATCGAGCCGGTGTTCTTCGCATATCCTGACAATGCTGTGCTCAACGAGCTGATTATGTGCTATGCCGCTGGTAAGCCTGAGTACGACTTTGTTTCTCCAATTGACGGATTCGGTCATAAGTTCTGGGTTATTACCGACGATGCTGACATAAAGACCATCACAGAGGAATTCGCTAAGATGCCAGCTCTCTACATTGCTGACGGCCATCATCGTAGTGCTGCAGCTGCTTTGGTAGGTGCAGAGAAGGCTAAGAACAATCCTAACCATAAGGGTGACGAGGAGTATAACTACTTCATGGCTGTTTGCTTCCAGGCTTCACAGCTTACTGTGCTCGACTATAACCGCGTAGTGAAGGATCTTAACGGTCTTACTTCTGAGCAGTTCCTCGACGCATTGCGTGAGAACTTCGAGGTTACAGATAAGGGTGAGGCTATCTATAAACCGCAACGTCTGCATGAGTTCTCGCTCTACCTTGACAAGCATTGGTATGCATTGAATGCTAAGCCTGGCACATTTGACGATTCTGATCCTATCGGCGTTCTTGACGTTGACATCTCAAGCCGTCTTATCCTTGATAAGGTTCTGAACATCACAGACCTCCGTTCTGACAAGCGCATCGACTTTGTCGGTGGTCTTAGAGGTCTTGAGGAACTCAAGCGTCGCGTTGACAGCGGTGAGATGCGTGTAGCATTGGCGTTGTATCCTGTTTCGATGAAGCAGATAATCGACATAGCTGACAGCGGTAAGATTATGCCTCCTAAGGCTACATGGTTCGAGCCGAAGCTCAGATCAGGATTGGTAATCCACAAATTGTCTTGATAATAATTTTAAAATGAACATTACTGACGAGTATTTCACAATAAAGGATAATATCTCGGAAGGCTTCTATAGCGAGAAACGTAGCAAGTTTCTCGCTTTTGCCTTTCATGTAACTACAGAAGAAGAGATAAAGGAGATTGTTTCAGAATATCGAAAGAAGTATTATGATGCCCGACATGTGTGTTGGGCTTATATGCTTGGCGCTCAACGTACAGACTTCCGCGCCAATGACGACGGCGAACCCAGCAGTACAGCCGGAAAACCAATTCTCGGACAGATAAACAAGAATGAGCTGACCGACATATTGATAATCGTCGTGCGTTATTATGGTGGTGTTAACCTTGGAACGAGTGGGCTTATTGTTGCCTATCGCACGGCAGCAGCTGAAGCAATCGCAAACGCAGAGGTCATAAAGCTGTATGACGAGGAAGTGGTGACGTACGATTTTCCTTACGTTATGATGAATGACGTGATGAAGATTATTAAGGATATGTCGCCGCGAATCGTCAATCAGACTTATGATAATACGTGTGAAATACAACTCAGTATAAGAAAATCGCAGGCTCCGTTGCTTAAGAGTCGCCTTGAGAAACTCTCGTTTAAGGACGAGTAATTGAACTTTCGCAATTTCAGACGAGTAATAAATAGGGTAGGGCTTTACTTAAGCAAGGCTTTTATAAAATTAAAATGCCGCTATTCCAAATCAACATTGTTGGAATAGCGGCATTTTTATGCTTGCTTGTTTGCTTTTGCTTATTTGTTTTCCTCGTTTTCGTCCTGTGTATGCAGTATCACGCTTGTTGCTCCGATAGTGAACAGCGTACCGTCCTCAATGACTCTTTGTTCTCTATCGCCGAGTATGACGTTATCGACGAATGTGCCAGTATAGCTGGGGCCGTCTTTAAGAACATATTTCAACTTGCCGTTCTTTCCTCTGCTTACAGTTATTGAGCAGTGGTTAATGTCAATGCTTGGATCGTTGGTTTCAATGGCGCAATTCACACCGCTGTTCTTCATATAACGTCCTATTACATTGACACCCATCTTCAAGGGAATGACCTGCTTGTAATGGAATACGTTTTCTATGACGGTGATATATCCGTAGCGGCTGTCCTCAGCGTTCTCGTCAGGATTGTCTTCCTTTTGTGTATTGCGTAACTTGCTGGTACCGATGCGAATACCAAACTGCTTGCCGCATTGTGGGCACATAAAAACCAGGGACTGACCTTCTTTGTATTTCTTTTCGTCAAACGTGATATAATTGTCACATTTGGGGCATCTTACTCTTTTCATTCTTTTCTTGTAATGGAATCCTTTTTTATTTGATTTCTGTTATCCAGCAGCCATTAAATTCCTTCCTGTCTGAAAGAACTCGCATTGCTTTCTGGGCTTCTTCCTTATTCTTGAATTTCTTGTACGTTACCTTTGTGCCTCCCTGAGAAGTTACAGCTGCGTCAATGCCTTTGCTTTGGAGCAGCTTGGCATATTCTTCGGCATTCTTACGAGCCACGCGACTTGCGAGCACTATGGTGAAATAGCTCTCGTCTTTAGTAATCTCTGTCTCTGCTTTTACGGTTGGTTCTGCAACTTCCTTGACCGCTCCTTTTTTTGAAGCTATAGTGTTAAGCTTCTCTGGCTTGCCGTTGGTAATCTCCTTAGGCATCATTTCATACAGGAAACTTGTGTCAATAGCCCCATGGCTTGTATAGTTCTTGCTGGAGTCGCCAAGTTTAGATGGAACAGAAAGGAGGATTATGATTGCTATGCAAGCAGCAGCGATGTGCTTGAGTGTGCGCATAGGAATGCGAATGGCAATCTCTTTATCTTTAGTCTCTTCCTGTTGGGTTTCTGAAGTGGTATTAGTCTCGGCAGAAACTTCGGTAACTTGTTGTACCACAGGCTGAGACTTCGGTTGTTCGGTAATGACAGGCTGCATAGTAATAGCTGTATTGGGAAGTTCCTGTTGAGGCTCTTCCATGCTTTCTTCTGCTGCCATAGGAGTAATCTCGAATGTGTCCAGTCCGTACAGGTCTGGTGAAACGAATCCTGACTGATCAGGATGGAAGTCATAGCTTCCGCTTTGATTGAGCACAATACGTCCCAATCCGCAAATATTCAGCTCACCTTCTTCTTCAATGGTCTGCTTCAGAACGGCCACGTCATTATCTATATGTTTCAGGGCTTCAGGGTAGCTGATATCGTAACAGCTTGCGTATGCCTGTGCCAGCAATGAGTCGTTCATTGTCAGCATTGGATTAAAGCCTATTGTTCTTGATGGAGGCAGAAAGATTCCCTCTGCTTTATTGTATGAAGCAGGTATGCGGTGCGCCAAGAAGCCACCAAAGCCTGGGACAATAACGCAGTCATTATCCAGCAGTAATCGTACTATGTGTCTCTCTATTTCTCTCATAATCCACAAAGATAAGCATTTTATTTTTAGTCGCAAAAAATATTGGTATAAAAATTGACTTCGTTATCTACAGGTTTAATGTATTTATGCTTTTTGTCTTTTATTTATATTTATTGGTTTGTGTTTTATTGGGATTTTTTATTACCTTTGTATGTGAAAAACAAAGTCCATACAGGCCTTCTGTCGTTTATAGGTTAACGCCTGTTTTTAAGTGGCAGATTGTGGCTTGGTGTAATTTCCTAATCGAATATGATAAGAAAACAATCAGTATTTTTCCTGTTGGTTGGTCTTGTCCTGTTTTTTGTGGCATGCGGGCAGCGTGGCAATGACAGGAAGGAAGAAGTCGTACAGGAGAATCTTGAGGCAAAAAAGAATCTTCAAGGAATATGGCTTGATGATGACGGAGACGACGTCGCTTTCCGAATAAAGGGCGATTCTGTCTTTTTCCCTGATTCTACGAGTATGCCTGCCTATTTCAGAGTGGAGAAAGACTCTTTCGTGGTGGTGGGTGGCAATACGGTTAAATACCATATTGTGAAGCAGACTCCTCATCTTTTTGTCTTTGTGAACCAAAATGGTGAAAGAGTGAAGCTCGTAAAAACCGACGATGAGTCATACTTGGACATGTTCGCTCCCAAGACTTTCTTGGCTGTCAATCAGAACAGGATTGTCAAACGAGACACCGTTCTCTATCATGGTGCGGAGAAATATCATTGTTATGTGCAGGTGAATCCTACCACATACAAGGTGGTGAAGTCCACGTTCAATGACGATGGAGTGGAAGTAGGCAATGTCTATTATGACAATATTGTCAATCTGGGAGTGTTTAACGGGGCACGACGCCTGTTCTCAAGCGACTTCCGCAAACAGGACTTCCAGAAGAACATCCCTTCGGACATCCTGCGTCAGTTAGTGTTGAGCGATATTACGTTCAATAAAGCCAATGAAGAAGGCATGCATTTCTATGCCGTGCTTGTTATTCCTGAGACATCTATCAGTTATATTGTGGAACTGGTGGTGACGTATGACGGAAAGATTATTAAGCGAATAAAGAAATAACACATAATAAAATTCTTCCGTTAGAATCTCTTATTTGGTTCTAACGGAAGAATAACCTACAAGGCGATCCGTTCTTTCTCCTATAGGTCGCCAATAAACAAAAGCTTGGTATTCGTTCTCAGTCTGAAAGAAATTTCCTTCAGACGAAACAGGAACAATGCTGCCATCATCTCGTTTTGTCAGATACTGATACGAGTAATATCCCTGTTTTAGTTTTATTATAGCCTCGTATTGTTGGGCTATTTCATTGTACGTCATCTCATATTTCGGCATAAACTCACCGTTGGTCCACACGCCATTTACGTAGACATCTCCATGTTGTCTTGGAGCTTTCAGTCTGAACATCACATTCACATATTCAGAGATGCGGTCGTTCTCAATATTGTCGCTGTTGCGAATAAAGAAAGCGCCATTGGTGTCCTCGTCGTAAACGTAGCTTGGTCTTGGGAGGTCTGTCCATACCATGGCATGATAGTCATTGTTCTCCCACCAGATATTCTCGATGCCTAACGTAGGATGGTCGGTGGCGAGAACTTCGAACTTATGGTATTCGTTGCCTCCGTCGAAAATCAAATCCCTGTTATGCTCCCATTTCATGCCGTAAGGGGTGGTGTATTGCTGGCGCATATCGCGTCGTACGGTTTCCCATCTGCCGTTCTGCAATACAGCCACGCGAATCTCGCGTTCCGGATTTGAGATTGAGATGCTGCCATAGTTGAGCGATAATGCCACTTGCTGATGACTCTTGTTTATGTCGATGTCCGTGTTTGACGTTACCGACATCTGAATGCCCATCAGTGGCTCCACCACCATGAAGCAAGCGCTGAAAACCGTGTCGCCCTCATTCTCGTCGTACACAGTAACACGATAGTTGCCGCTTTTCTTTATCCGGCATTTCTCGTTAGGAATCTGAAAGGAATAATGCGTATAAAGAGTGTTGGTGTTTATCGACTCCTCGTTATCATCAATGGTGTTGCCGTCAGCAAAGCCGTCACAATAGTCGCTGTCAAACAGTTCGGTAGACGTAGTCCAGTCCGCTTCGCAATGGTCAAGCCTATAAACATAACGACGGCCTTCATGCGTAAGATCATCGAACGATATGTTTATGGGCTTGTCGCCACCAAGCGTGACGACCGGCATTTCCAACCAGTCTGTACCAGCCACAACCTGCAGGGAGGCTATCTGTTCTGACTTTATTTCGTTGTTCTGCGCCATGACGTTGTTTGCATTCAAGCATATTGTGGCTATGGCGAGGTAATGTTTCAGAGGTGTCATTCTGTGTAGTTTTGGAAATCCGTGTTAGAAATCTATGATTAGAAATCAACTGTTACTCTAAAGTTAATCTGTCTGCCTGTCAGGTAATTCGGAACGGCATATTGTCCGCCGGTTACGTCCGTAATCCAGTAGTATGAATTGACGTTGTTTATGCCGAACAGGTTTAGGCATTCGGCTCCGAGCCATACGTTTCTCAACTGAATGTGCTTCCTTTGCTTGCCCTCATTGTTCAGAAGACGATAGCTCAGTCCGATGTCCGCTCTCTTGTAAGCAGGAGCACGGAATACGTTCGATTCCAGTTCCTGATGCGGAGCCGAGAATGGCAGACCGTCAGCAAGAGCAAGTTTAAGCGACATCTTCCATCTGTCTGTTCCAGGGAAATAGTCTGTGAAGAACAGGTTGATGGCGTATCTCTGGTCTGTCGGTAGAGGAATCGACTTGCCGTTGAGCTTCATGCTTGTGTTCATAAGCGATAGCGACAACCAAGAGTCCGTGCCCGGCACGAACTCGCCGTAAAGCTTCAGGTCGATGCCGGCAGCATGACCGCTACTCTCGTTGCTGCCGTAATACACCACCTTCACGTTGTTGACGCTGTAAGGCACAAGGTTGCCAAGGGCTTTATAGTAAGCCTCTGCTGTGAACTTGAACGAGCGGTTGTTCATGCGGAAACGATAGTCGAAACCTGCGATGAAGTGTATGGATCTCTGGCTCTTTGCCTTGCTATTGAGCGAGGCGTAAGTAATGCCGTTTTGAGTGGTGGTGTCTCTAAGCTCTTTAAAGAAAGGAGCCTGATAATAAAGACCCGTTGCGAATCTCATTGTGATGTTCTCGTTGAAGGCAGGAATGATGCCAAGCGAAACGCGTGGGCTGACAATGGTCTCCTTCGTGTAGCTCCAATGGCTCAGTCTTACGCCATAGTTAAGAGTGTAGAGCGTCTTCTCGTTGTTACTTGTAAAGCGGAAAGCGTCCTGAACATAAGCCTCTATACGGTTGGCGTCGAGCACGTTCTTAGCCCTCATGCTGTAGATCATATAAAGATCCTTGCCTGTGTGCGGTATGCTGTAATTGCTGGAGTCGCGCATCTCGTATTCCACGGAGTTCTCCGTTATCTTCTCTTTCTTGAAGGTGAACGCTCCCTCAATGTCATGCTTTTTGTATTTGGTCTTGAACAGCAGCTTTGCGCTTTCCACATGAGCCTTAAGATAATTGCGGGCATGCTGAAAGTAAGTGCCTACACCAAGATTCTCGCTTGTCTCAGTCTGTGTGAGCCAGTACTGACCCTGAATGTCATACTTTTCCTGCTCTCTTGTGTTGAATGCGGAAGCGATGAGCGAGAGTGAAGTCTTCTCACCAAAGTTGCGGGTAATGCCTACAGCACCGAAGAAGGTGCGGAATACGTCCTTCTCCTGTCCGTCGAAATAAACTTGGAATGCCTTTACATTCTCCATCGTTCCGAATTTCGTCTCACGGTCTTCCGGCGTGAAGTTGTAGTGGTTGTCCGAAATGTTTCCGAGCAACTTTATCTCCCAACGCTTATTAGGTGTGTATGTAAGGTAGGTCTGATAGTCGATGAACGTAGGGCTGTATTCTCCCTTCGTGTCCATCGAACCTAAAAGATGCTTTGTGGTCTTATATCTGAAGCCGTTGCTCCACGAAACCTTCTTGTTTGAAACTCCAATGAATGCGCTTGCTCCGAGCATACTTGCCGATGCTGTAGCTTCAAACTTCTTCGGCTTCCTGTATTTGATGTTCAATGCTGAAGACATCTTGTCGCCGTATCTTGCTTCATAACCTCCCGTAGAGAAGCTGATTTTCTCCACCATGTCAGGATTGATGACCGAAATGCCTTCCTGCTGACCGCTTCTTACGAGGAACGGACGATATATTTCCACGTTGTCTATGTAGACGCTGTTCTCGTCAAACGATCCTCCTCGCACGTTATACTGTGACGAAAGTTCGCTATGAGTTGAGACACCAGCCTGACTCTGTATGAGTTCCTCCACGGCGTTGCCGCTGGCTGACGGAAGCGACTTCAGGTGGTCCTTGCTGATGTCCTCCATCTGACCCGTCTCAATCTTCTTTCCGGTTACGGTCACTTCGCCCAACTGGTTCTCATCTGAGTGTAGCACGATCTGTAGGGTCTGCTTGCCACGTGGACGGCGGAGGACGCGTGTCTTGGCTTTGTAGCCAATCATTGAGAACTTAATGACCACAGAGTCAGCCGAATGCAGCTGCATACTGTATTCTCCCTTCAATGAGGTCATAGTCATCTTGCCCTGTTTCAGACACGAAACAGAGGCAAATTCTATTGGGTCGTTATTCTCGTCAGTAACGCGTCCTTGGAGCGTGAATGTCTGTGCGCTTGCCGTGACCGTGACAAGCAAGCAGATTATCTGGAATATTATTGTTTTAATTCTCATATTTATTATAACGCTCCGTGTCGTCCTTTATTGTATTATGCCTTTCCTGTTGCCACTTATTTTTACGTTAGGCATCCTGGTTCTGGAGGTTTTCCAGGTCTTCCGACAGCTGTGTCCAGAGAAGTTCTTCCTCGTCCATACGCTTCTTTATTTCAGTGTATTCCGTCACAAGCTTCATGTCTGAGGCACCTTCCGGCGTGCAGAGCTGTGCGTCCAGCTCTTTCAGGCGGTTTTCCATTGCCTCAATTCTCTCCTCCGACTCCTTCACGCTCTTCTCCGCCTTGCGGATTTTCTTCTGCCATTCCTTGTGTTCGGCGTAGCTTTGCTTGGCAGGCTTTTCTTCCGTCTTGGCGTTGGCTGCCACGTCGTTGGTTGCGGATGTGGAAGTGGGGGAGGTGTTGTTATTGCCCAGCTGGTCCAGATTTTCTATGTTGTGCAGTCTCAGATAGTCGTAAATTCCACCCAGATGTTCTCTTACCTTACCGCCTCCGAACTCGTAAACCTTCGTCACAAGTCCGTCAAGGAACTCACGGTCGTGGCTTACGATGATGGCTGTTCCGTCGAAAGCGTTTATTGCCTCCTTCAGCACTTCCTTTGAAGGTATATCGAGGTGGTTGGTTGGCTCGTCGAGAATAAGGAGATTCACAGGCTCAAGCAGCAGCTTTATCATAGCCAGTCGGCTTCGTTCTCCTCCGCTAAGCACCTTCACCTTCTTGTCAATGGCTTCTCCTCCGAACATAAACGAACCGAGGATGTTCTTTATTTTCAGACGGATGTCGCCCTTCGCCACGTTGTCTATGGTCTCGAAAACCGTCAGTTCGCCGTCAAGAAGTTGCGCTTGGTTCTGTGCAAAGTAGCCTATCTGCACGTTGTGACCAACCTTTAAGTTGCCCGTAAACGGAATCTCGTTCATGATACACTTCACGAGAGTAGACTTTCCCTCGCCGTTCTTGCCCACGAAAGCCACCTTCTCGCCACGCTTGATGGTCAGCGTCACGTCAGAGAAGACTGTGTGCTCGCCGTAGTCCTTGCGCACGTCCTCGCAGATAATGGGGTAGTCGCCCGAGCGGAGGCAAGGCGGGAATTTGAGGTGCATGGCTGATGTGTCCACCTCGTCTATCTCAATGGGCACAATCTTCTCCAGTTGCTTTATTCGGCTTTGCACCTGCACAGCCTTTGTCGGCTTATATCTGAAACGCTCTATGAAGTCCTTGATGTCAGCTATTTCTTTCTGCTGATTCTCGTAAGCTCTGATTTGCTGTTCGCGTCTTTCGTCGCGCAGCTTGATGTATTCGTCGTACTTCACCTTATAGTCGTTCACTCTTCCGCAGGTTATTTCGATGGTGCGGTTGGTGACGTTGTTGATGAATGCGCGGTCGTGGCTGACGAGCACCACAGTCTTGGCGTTCTGCTGTAGAAATCTCTCCAACCATCCTATACTCTCAATGTCAAGGTGGTTGGTGGGCTCGTCGAGAAGCAGGATGTCGGGATGGCGGAGCAGAATCTTCGCCAGCTCTATACGCATACGCCATCCTCCGCTGAATTCGCTTGTAGGACGGTCAAAGTCGGTGCGCAGAAATCCGAGACCAGTAAGTGTACGTTCTATTTCAGCCTCATAATTGTCGCCTCCAAGCATCTGGTATCTGTCGTGTTCTGTAGTGAATTTCTCCACGAGCTTGGCGTATTCCTCGCTTTCGTAGTCGGTACGTTCGGCAAGCTCCTTGTTCAGCCGGTCAATCTTTTCCTTCATCTTCGTGTTGTCGGCAAACGCCTTGCGTGCCTCTTCCTTCACGGTGGTGTTGTCCTGAAGAATCATCACCTGCGGAAGGTAGCCAATCGTTGTGTCCGAGGGAATTGCCACGTTTCCGCTTGTGGGGTGCTGCAGCCCGCAGATTATCTTCAACATAGTTGACTTGCCTGCGCCGTTTTTTCCTACAAGAGCTACCCTGTCGCGGTCGTTGACAACGAAGTTGACATCTTTAAAGAGAGGTTTAACACCAAATTCTACTGTCAGATTATCTATTGATATCATGTGCTTTCTTAAAAGTTTCTATTATGTTTCCGTTTTCTTGTTTTTATCAGATAGGACATTCCGTGTCCACATACCAGTTTCCCGACACCTTCTTCATTTTTAGTGTCTTCTTGATTTTCTCCTTGATGCTGCCGCGTTTTCCTATGGAGTCGCACACCAGGACGTTCTTGATGGTCATCTTCACGTCTGCTGCGGTTTCGTCGTCGTTAAGCTCCACGTCGTCTATTTCGCATTCTGCGGTGTCCGTCTGAGCGTTTATTACGTCCACGTCTTCTTGCGTAATGTTAGTGGCTCTGAAGACAACCCACTTCTTTGCATTTTCCGTACACAGCGTTAATGACTGCTTGTACCTCAGATTGAAGTAGTTTTGTGCAAAAGCCAAAGCACGCTCTTCTGCGGTGTTAGCATCCTTATCGCTACACGAGAGCAATAATGAAACAAACAGCCCCATAAAGGCGAAAATGTACGCTGTTGTCTTCCTTGATTTTATTATGTCCATCTTGTTCTTCAGATTGTGTGAATCATATTTTTGTTAGCCAATACAAAATTACGAAAAATATGCTACTATGAGAAGGAAAGCATGCTATTATTCCTTGACGTGAGTGGATTTGCTATTTATAATTTGGTCTTTTGCAGCGTTTTTAATACTTTTGCATTCCTATTTCCGAAAATTACAAGTATTATATAAATGTTAGATTTTATATCTTTTGGGAGTGGTAGCAGCGGCAACTGCTATTATCTCTTTACAGAAACCGACGGATTGCTTATTGACATTGGTGTCGGTATAAGGTCGCTAAGGAAGAGTTTTCATGATTATGGACTCGACTTCTTCAGCGGTTTCAAGAACATTCTTATCACTCACGACCATGCTGACCACATCAAGTCTGTCGGTTCTTTAAGCAAGAAGCTCGACATTCCTGTATGGACCACGGCTGCCGTGCATGAAGGAATCGACAAGAATTATAGTGTGAAGTGTAAGTTGATGAAGCACAATCGTAAGATTATAGAGAAGAACGTTCCTTTCAATGTGGGCGAGTTCCACGTAACGCCGTTCGCCGTTCCGCATGATAGTACGGACAATGTGGGCTACGAGATTAGTTGTCAGGGCGTTGTCTTCACCATTCTTACTGACGTCGGTCATGTTACTGAGGAGATGAAGGCTTTGATAAGACGCACCAATTATCTTGTTGTCGAGGCAAATTACGATTCGCACATGCTTGCCAACGGTCCTTATCCCGTTCATCTTCAGGAACGTATAAGATGCGGAACAGGTCATCTTAGCAACACGCAATGCGCTCAACTCCTGACGGAAAACTATACGGAGAACTTGCGCCATGTGTGGCTTTGCCATCTTAGCCACGAAAACAACAAGCCCGAAATAGCCCATGCGTGCGTTGTTGACACGATGAAAAGCGCTGGCATAGAGGTGGGGGTCAAGGTGGACGTAGAGCCGTTGAGACGAAAATTGCCAACGGGTGTGTTTCATCTTGTCTAAAACTTAAGAGGGTGTGTAAAAACAAGCAGTTTTTACACACCCTCTATTTCGTTATTATTACATTGTTTCTTCAAGCTTTTCCTTCAGATACTTGCCGGTGATGCTCTTTTCGCATCCTGCAATTTCCTCTGGTGTTCCGCAGCAAACGATGTTGCCTCCCTTGTCGCCACCATCCGGTCCGAGGTCGATGACGTAATCGCCGCATTTTATCACGTCCATGTTGTGCTCAATCACCACGATGGTGTGACCCTTCTCTATCAGCGAGTTGAACGATTCCATCAGCTTGTGGATGTCGTGGAAGTGAAGTCCGGTTGTCGGCTCGTCGAAGATGAAGAGCGTTGGGGCTTGCTTCTCCTGACCGATGAAGTAGGCGAGCTTCACACGTTGGTTTTCGCCTCCTGATAGGGTGGACGAGCTTTGTCCCAACTTTACGTATCCCAGACCTACAGCTTCAAGCGGTTTCAGACGTGAGGCAATCAGGTCCTGCCCGTGTTCCGTGAAGAATGCTATGGCTTCCGTTACGGTCATGTTCAGAACGTCGTTGATGTTCTTGCCGTGGAAGCATACGTCCAGAATGTCCTTCTTGAATCGCTTGCCATGACAGCAGTCGCATTCGAGCACGAGGTCTGCCATAAACTGCATTTCCACGGTAATCACTCCGGCTCCCTTACATTCCTCGCATCGTCCTCCTTCCGTGTTGAACGAGAAATACTGCGCCGTGAATCCCTCCTGCTTTGCAAGAGGCTGGTCAGCGAAGAGTTGTCTGATGGCGTCGTAAGCCTTTATGTATGTGGCAGGGTTAGAGCGTGTGCTCTTGCCGATGGGGTTCTGGTCTACGAACTCCACGTGCTTCACCTGCTGCCAGTCGCCTCCCAAGGCAGAATATTCTCCCGGTGGGTCTGCCACCTCGTTAAGATGTCTCTTCAGAGCAGGATAAAGTATTCCCTTTATGAGTGACGACTTGCCCGAACCGCTCACTCCTGTAACAACGGTCAGCACGTTCAGCGGAATCTTCACGTCTATTCCTCGAAGGTTGTTCATTCTCGCTCCCTTCACCTCAATGGCAAGGTTCCATTGGCGGCGTGACGAAGGCGTGGCTATGCGTTCCGTTCCGTTGAGGAATCGTACGGTATGGCTTAGGGTTTCCTTGCCCTTCATCTTTTCCACGTCGTCCAGACTTCCTTCAAAGACTATCTCGCCACCCTCGCTTCCTGCTTCCGGACCAACGTCAATGAGGTGGTCGGCTGCTCGCATTATCTCTTCGTCGTGTTCCACCACAATCACAGTATTATGAAGCTGCTGCAACTCGCGCAATACGTGAATCAAACGGTCCGTGTCTCTGCTGTGCAGACCGATGCTTGGCTCGTCCAGAATGTAGAGCGATCCGACAAGCGAACTGCCGAGTGATGTGGTAAGGTTGATGCGCTGGCTCTCGCCGCCACTCAGAGTGTTTGAGGCGCGGTTGAGTGTTAGATATCCGAGTCCCACGTCCAGCAGGAACTGCAGTCTGCTACGTATTTCTGCCAAGAGACGTTTGGCAATCTTGGCTTCGTTTTCGCTGATCTGCAGATTGTCAAACCACATCTTAAGGTTAGTGACTGGCATTTCCACAAGGTCAACGATGCTCATTCCGCCTATCTTCACCCACGTGGCTTCTTTCTTCAGACGTGTGCCGTGGCAAACCGGGCAAATTGTCTTGCCTCTGTATCTGCTTAGCATCACGCGATACTGAATCTTATACTGGTTCTCCTTCACCATATTGAAGAACGAGTCGATGCAGACGCGGTCTCTTTTCTCCTTTCCCTTTTCGGAAGGCAGACCGTGCCACAGCATGTCCTTCTGCTGGCGGGTGAGATTATAGTAAGGCTCGAAAATTGGAAATTTGTCATTGGCGGCCTGTCGGCAGAACACTTCCTTCCATACTCCCATCTTCTCTCCGTGCCAGCATTGCACGCAGCCGTCATAGACGCTCAGCGAAGTGTTGGGGATGACCAGCTTCTCGTCTATTCCCATTATCTTTCCGAATCCCTCACATTCAGGGCAGGCACCAGCCGGCGAGTTGAATGCGAACATGTTCTCGTTGGGTTGCTCGAAGCTTATTCCGTCTGCTTCGTAGGCTGTGGAGAAGTCGAAGGTGATTTTGGAAGGAAAGAATATCAGGCGGCACGTGCCGTTTCCTTCATAGAAAGCCGTCTCGGTGGAGTCGGCGAGTCGTGAGATGTTTGCCTTCGAGCCTCCTGCCGCCATACGGTCTATAAGAATGTATATTTCGTCCGGCTTGGCGTTTGCCATGGCTTCCTTGTCCGTGAGGAAATCGTCAATCCTTACGAAGTCGTTCTTATACCAGATGCGTGAGTAGCCCTGCTGGTTCTCTATGCTCAGTTGCTTTTCGAGGGCTCTTCCCTCTGGCAACTGCAGCGGGGCGAGGATGGCAAACTTGGTGCCCTCAGAGAAGTTGCTTACACACTCTATGATGTCCTCATTGGTGTGCACTTTCACCTCTTCTCCGCTTATTGGCGAATAAGTGTGGCCTATTCTTGCGAACAGGAGCTTCAGATACTCGTAGATTTCGGTGCTTGTGCCGACCGTACTTCTCGGGTTGCGTGAGATTACTTTCTGCTCGATGGCGATGGCAGGGGGCAGACCCTTTATGGTGTCGCATTCCGGCTTGCTCATTCGTCCCAAGTACTGTCTGGCGTAAGAAGACAGCGATTCTACATAACGACGCTGGCCTTCGGCATACAAGGTGTCGAAAGCCAGCGAGGATTTACCGGAGCCAGAGACTCCGGTTATTACGATGAATTTATCTCTTGGTATGTTAAGGCTCACATTCTTCAGGTTGTTGACACGTGCGCCTTTTACCTCAATGAATTGTCCCATTTTAATCGTTCATAGACAGAAGGAACTCGTCATTATCGCGAGTCTTGCTCATGCGGTCATGGATGGAGTTCATGGCTTCTATCGGGTTCATGTCTGAAATAAACTTACGAAGAATCCACATACGGTCAAGTGTGGTCTTGTCCTGGAGCAGGTCGTCGCGTCGTGTGCTTGAAGCCACGAGGTTGACAGCCGGGAAGATGCGCTTGTTAGAGAGCGAGCGGTCGAGCTGGAGTTCCATGTTGCCGGTTCCCTTGAATTCCTCGAAGATCACCTCGTCCATCTTCGAGCCGGTGTCGATAAGGGCTGTAGCGATGATGGTGAGCGAACCGCCTCCTTCGATGTTTCGTGCTGCACCGAAGAAGCGCTTGGGCTTCTGGAGGGCATTGGCGTCCACACCGCCCGTGAGCACCTTGCCTGATGCCGGCGACACGGTGTTGTAGGCACGTGCCAGACGTGTGATTGAGTCGAGGAAGATAACGACGTCGTGTCCGCATTCCACCATTCGCTTCGCCTTCTCCAGTACTATTCCTGCTATCTTGACATGGCGTTCTGCCGGCTCGTCAAACGTGGAGGCGATTACCTCCGCATTTACGGTTCTTGCCATGTCCGTCACCTCCTCAGGGCGCTCGTCAATGAGGAGCATCATGAGGTAAGCCTCAGGGTGGTTGGCAGCGATGGCGTTGGCGATGTCCTTCATGAGGATGGTCTTACCTGTCTTGGGCTGGGCCACGATGAGCGCTCTCTGACCCTTGCCGATCGGCGAGAAGAGGTCAACGATGCGTGTTGAGAGATTTGTCGTGGCTCTGTCGCCGCAAAGCGAGAACTTCTCGTCCGGGAAGAGTGGGGTGAGGTGCTCGAAGACAATACGGTCGCGCACTTCGTTCGGCTCGCGTCCGTTAATCATCTCAATGCTTGTCAGCGGGAAGTATTTCTCTCCGTCATGCGGCGGACGTACGCGGCATTGCACCACGTCACCGGTCTTCAGACCGTAGTTCTTGATTTGCTGTGTCGATACGTAAACATCGTCCGGAGAAGAGAGATAGTTATAGTCGCTCGAACGGAGGAAGCCATAACCGTCTGGCATTACTTCCAGCACGCCGTTGGCAGAAATGATGTCTGTGAAGTCGAACTGCGGAACAGCAGGAGCTGTGGTCTGCGTCTGCATCATTACGGGCTGGTCTGCTGGCATCGAAGACGTCACGTTGTCAAACATGTCGTACGTCGGTACGGCTCCCTGGTCTTCTATCGGCAGGTCCACTACGGTGATGAAGTCTGTGCCGTCGCCCGGGTCGCCTTCCCAAATTCCGTTTGCGATGGCGTCACGCTGGTCTTCCGCGTTTTCGTTGTGTGCGTTTATCTTTGCCTGAAGCTGCGCAAGGAGCTGCTCATGCTGTTCGTCATTCTCTGCGTTTGCTGCGTGCATGTTGGCTTCAGGAATGAAGTCTGCTGGTGTTTCTGCGGGTGCTGTTGTCTGTTCTTCAGCCTCGTCTGTGTTTGTGCTGTCCATTTCGTTTGCAATTGTTGTGTCTTCTGTTGCTTCAGGCGCGTTTTCTTTCAGCCTTCTCGACTCCTCTATTGCAGAAAGCAGTTCAAGTTCTCTTTTCGACTTTCTTCCTCTATGCTTCGGAATTGCCATCAACTGTTCTTCAAGCGAAAGTTCGTTTGTGTTGTCGGTCGTGTCTGTGTTTTCCTTGAACAATGTGGTCTGGGGGGCGTCCTCTTCGTTAGTCCTGTTTTTCTTTAAGTCAAAGTTTTCGCCTTCCTTTCCGTTGACTGTATATACGCGGTCTGTGTCTTTCTTAACTATTCTTGTTCGACGACGTTTAGGACCAAGAGGATTCTTGCTTCCTTCTATATCTGCCTGCTTGTCAAGAATTGCATATATCAGGTCCTGGGCACCGGTTTCGTCATTGAAATCAATGCCTGCTTCGCGAGCAATGTCTTGCAACTCAGCAATATTTTTAGCTGATAATTCGTCTATGCTATACATGAAGATTAAAAAAATATATAGTGAAAAAATAACGTTTCAGGAACGAAACGCTTATGTGTTTTTATTGTTATTCAATAATTATGCTACAAAGGTAATAATAATTATCCGAAACTAACGTTTTTGGATGTAATAATTCTTACGATTAACTCATGTTAACATAAAACAAAAAAGGCAATCCCGGATGTTTGTTCCAAGATTGCCTTTTATTTTATTTAGCTGTGATCAGGGGTTGTGATTACTCGCCCTTCTCCATCTTAGCCTTCAATTCAGCGAGAGCGTCGATGTCACCGAGTGTGGTGCTTGCTGCTACGTTGTTGATTGCAGGAGCTGACTCCTTCTTGGCTGTGTGCTTGCGAACCGGCTTAACATCGTCCTTGCCAGCCTCGAATGTGCGGCTGTGTGAGAGGATGATACGCTTTGTCTCCTTAACGAACTCGATTACCTTGAACTCGAGCTCCTCGCCGAGCTGAGCCTGTGTGCCGTCTTCCTTAACAAGGTGCTTCGGTGTTGCGAAGCCCTCGCCACCCTCGTTGAGAGTGATGACAGCGCCCTTGTCCATCATCTCGGTGATCTTACCTGTGTGAACAGAACCCGGAGTGTAGAGCTCCTCGTACTTGTCCCAAGGATTCTCCTCGAGCTGCTTGTGACCGAGGCTGAGACGACGGTTCTCCTTGTCGATTTCGAGGACAACAACGTCGATGCTTGCGCCTACCTGTGTGAACTCTGAAGGATGCTTTACCTTCTTTGTCCAAGAGAGGTCAGAGATGTGGATGAGGCCGTCTACGCCTTCCTCGAGCTCTACGAAGATACCGAAGTTGGTGAAGTTGCGAACCTTTGCTGTGTGCTTGCTGCCTACCGGGTACTTAACCTCGATAGCCTCCCACGGATCTTCCTTAAGCTGCTTGATGCCGAGAGACATCTTGCGCTCTGCACGGTCGAGTGTGAGGATAACTGCCTCTACCTCGTCGCCTACGTGGAGGAACTCCTGTGCTGAACGGAGGTGCTGGCTCCAGCTCATCTCTGAAACGTGGATCAGACCCTCAACGCCCGGAGCGATCTCTACGAATGCGCCGTAATCAGCGATAACGACTACCTTACCCTTAACGTGGTCGCCTACCTTGAGGTTCTCGTCGAGAGCGTCCCAAGGATGCGGAGTGAGCTGCTTCAGACCGAGAGCGATACGCTTCTTCTCGTCATCGAAGTCGAGAATTACGACGTTGATCTTCTGGTCGAGTGCTACAACCTCGTGCGGATCGCTTACGCGGCCCCAAGAGAGGTCTGTGATGTGGATGAGTCCGTCAACACCACCGAGGTCAACGAATACGCCGTATGATGTGATGTTCTTAACGGTACCCTCAAGAATCTGACCCTTCTCGAGCTTGCTGATGATTTCCTTCTTCTGAGCCTCGAGCTCAGCCTCGATAAGAGCCTTGTGTGAAACTACTACGTTGCGGAACTCCTGGTTGATCTTCACAACCTTGAACTCCATTGTCTTGCCGACGAATACGTCGTAGTCGCGTATAGGATGAACGTCGATCTGGCTTCCCGGGAGGAATGCCTCAATGCCGAATACGTCAACAATCATGCCACCCTTAGTGCGGCACTTGATGTAACCCTGGATGATCTCCTCGTTCTCGAGGGCTGCGTTAACGCGCTCCCAGTTCTTGCTGAGACGTGCCTTCTTGTGAGAGAGTACGAGCTGACCCTTCTTGTCCTCCTGGTTCTCAACGTAAACTTCTACCTTGTCGCCTACCTTGAGCTCAGGGTTGTAACGGAACTCAGAAGCGGGGATGATACCGTCGCTCTTGTAACCGATGTTAACGATTACTTCCTTCTTGTCTACAGAAATTACGGTACCCTCTACCACCTGGTGCTCTGATACCTTGTTGAGTGTTTCGTCGTAAGCCTGCTCGAGCTCCTGCTTGCTTACGTTTGAGCTACTGCCGTTTTCAAACTCGTCCCAATTGAAGTCTGCCAATGGCTGTACGTTCTTTAAATCTGACATAAAAATGAATTAATAAAAATGAAATTAATAAAGTTAGACTTTATGTGAATTAATAATCGAGTTGCAAAGTTAAACATTTTTCTCTACACCTCTTTTATTTATATATGACTTTCTCTATATATTAAACAAAACTTAACATACGTTAACCCTTATAGCTTGAACCTGTGCTTCTTTGTGGCTTTGTGTGGCGCGTCTGTTCCGGGCGCAGGGAAGCTGAACACCGAGCTGCTGCCGGCTCTTGCCACGCCTCTATACTGCCTCCATCTGTCTCGGATGCGAGCCACATAGCCCACGGTTTCTGTGCCTCTCATATATCCGTACTTCACCACGGGATCGTTATAGTATTGTGGTGTCTGGAGGTTGAGGATGAAGGGTGCCACGTCGTCCCAGCGGTGCTTGTCCTTGCCGTATTTCTCTGCCAGTCGCATGGCGTCACGGATGTGGAAGTAGCCGCCGTTATAGCTTGCGAGGACGAAGAATTGACGTTCCATGGGGTTGCGTACGTCCTGGAAATGCTTGCTCAGTTCGGCTATGTAACGTGATGCGGCATAGATGTTTTCTTCCGGGTCGTACATCTTGTCCTCTGCCAGTCCGAGGTGAGCTGCCGTTGCGGGCATTATCTGCATCAGTCCTCTTGCGCCAGCCCATGAGTAAGCCTTGGGGTCGAAGCACGACTCCTGATAGCATTGTGCTGCCATCAGTCGCCAGTCCCATCTTGCTATGGGAGCGTAACGCTGGAAGAGGTGGTCGTATTGTGAGATTTCTCCGCGACTGGAGTTGAGCATCGGGGCGTAGACGTGTCTGTGGACGCTTGCCACGGACAGCTGCGTCCTTTCCTCACGCTTCACCTCCGCCAGTAGGCTGGGGGAGTACCATCCGTTTATCGTGTCTGCCAGTTCCTTGTTGGCGCTGCTGACCGCCCACGCCGTCGAGTCTGTTCCGTATCCGCACGGCACGGTGCCTTCCTGCTTCTTCTCTATCTGGTAGGCGATGATGTCTCCGTCGCCGTTCTTCAGTCGGCTTAACATTTCCTCCTTCGTCTTGCATACGTCCACTCTCAGCGACACTCCGAGCTTCTCTGCCAGACGTTCGCACAGCCTGTACTGCGTTCCCATTCCGCGTCCGTGATAGTCATAGTAAGATTCCGGACCGCTCATGGTCAGCATGATCATCTCGCCGTTTCCGATGATGTCCTGAATGGTGTACGTCCCTGCTGCCTGTGGCGTGATGGAGTCGGTTATCAGTTCGCCCCACGGCGTGTATTCGGCTTGCTTCTTCTCCGAGCATGAGAGGATGAGGAGTATGATGAATGTTAATTGTAGGAGTTTCATCTTTTGGCTTATCGTTTTTTTTGAATGTGGCTACAAAATTACTGCAAATCTTGCATATTTCCTATAAATAACTTAATTTTGTGTGAATAACCTAACTTGCATGTCCTATAAATATTTTTAAAGATGCTGAACATTGAACAACTTGTACGCCCCAATCTTCGCGCCTTTCTGCACGTCCCGCCGGTTGACGAGACGCTTTTGCCGAAGGCGGATGCCTTGCGCCTCGACACTAACGCCAATCCTTACGACCTTCCGTTCAATCATGCCGTTGATTGTCAGGCGCTTTCGCTGCGTAGGGCGCTCTCTGCCTTGAAGCGGAAGGACGTCAGCAATATCTTTGCCTGCAACGGTTTTGCGGGCGTGGTGGACTTGTGTTTTCGTTGCTTCTGCGTTCCCGGAGAGGACAATGTGGTGGCGGCAGGTCCCACGCGTGGCGTCTATCGTAGGATGGCACAGCTTAATGACGTGGAATATCGTGAGGCAGAATTGGGTGAAGGCTTCGCCCTGTCCGTTGACGAGGTGCTTGGCGCTTGCGACAATCATACGAAGCTCGTCTGGCTTTGCTCGCCCAATGACCCTACGGGCAATCTCTTAGATGTCAACGCCATCGCTTCCTTGCTGGAGGTGTTTGACGGTCTTGTGGTGGTGGACGAGACTTATCTGCGCTTCTCGAAGAGTCCCTCATGGTGTACGGTTCTGCAGCGCTTCCCCAATCTTGTGGTCATAGAGCAGATGGACTCTGTATGGGGCGTTAATGCGCTGAACGTGGGAATGCTCTACGCCTCCTCGGACATCGTGCGCCTCATGCTTGCCGTGGGAGGGGCTTACGCCCTGTCGCCGGTCATCGAGTCGAAGATGTGCGGTGTCTTCTCCGACGCTTTCGAGATGGACCGCTTGGTGGGCAATGTCGTAGCTGAGCGCACCCGCATGGCTCATGCCTTGGAGCAGCTGCCGTTCTGCGAACAGGTGCTTCCGTCCTTCTTCAACTTCCTCCTCGTCCGCTTCCGCAACGCTCCCGCCGTCTTCGAGGGTCTCTTCAGCCGTGGCATCATCGTCTGCCGTCCCGCCGACGGTCTCTTCCAGAAAGGCTACCTGAGAATAACCATAGGCTCCAAGTCAGCCAACAACGCGCTGCTCTCTGCATTAAGACAGTTCTGAACTGCTCATTGCGTTGTATGTAGGCGTAATTAATCCCATAAGCAAAAAAAGTCGGATAGCTTTCGCCGTCCGACTTTTTTATATTGTTATAGAGAATATCTGCTGATTACTCTGCAGTTGCCTCTGTCTCCTCAGCCTTGGGAGCCTCCTCAGCGGGAGCCTCTACCTTAGCGTTCTCAGCAACAACCTTGATGGGGAGCTTCACCTCAACCTCCTTGTGGAAGTGGATGGTAGCCTCAAACTCACCTACAGTCTTGATGTCGCGCATAGTGATGATCTTGCGGTCAATCTCGAAGCCCTTCTTCTGAAGCTCGTCAGCCACAACGTTTGCGTTAACCGAACCGTAAGTAACGCCAGTAGCGCTTACCTTAGACTCGATAACCAGCTCTACGCCGTTGAGAGCCTCAGCCTTCTTCTCAGCCTCAGCCTTGATGGCTGCGAGCTTGTGAGCCTGCTGCTTGAGGTTCTCAGCGAGAACCTTCTTTGCTGATTCAGATGCGATTACACCCTTACCCTGGGGGATGAGGTAGTTACGTCCGTAACCACTCTTTACATTAACGATGTCGTTCTTGTAACCCAGTCCTATGATATCTTCTTTAAGTATGATTTCCATTGCTTATTCCTCCTTAATAATTATTTCATCAAGTCAGTTACGTAAGGAAGCAAAGCAATCTGGCGAGCACGCTTAACAGCCTGTGCCACGCGACGCTGATACTTCAAAGATGTTCCTGTGATACGACGGGGAAGGATCTTGCCCTGCTCGTTCAAGAACTTCTTGAGGAACTCAGGATCCTTGTAGTCGATATACTTGATACCGCTCTTCTTGAAACGGCAATACTTCTTCTTGCGTGTGTCCACTGAAGGTGGAGTCAAATAGCGAATTTCTGATTCTACTGCTGCCATGTTTTAAGCCTCCTCTTTTTTAGCGAATTTGTTACGTCTCTTCTCAGCATACTGTGCAGCATACTTGTCGAGCTTAACTGTCATGTGACGGATGACCTTCTCGTCACGGCGATAGCCGGTCTCGAGTGTCTTTACAATTGTGGGCTCAGCCTGGAACTCCAACAGGCAATAGAATCCTGTAGACTTCTTCTGGATAGCATAAGCCATCTTCTTGAGTCCCCATGTCTCTTCGTTCACAATCTCAGCACCGTTGTCGGTGAGGAGCTTCTTGAACTTAGCGACCGCTTCCTTCATCTGTTCATCAGACAAAACGGGAGTCAAAATGAAAACGGTTTCGTATCGATTCATTGTTTGTGATAAATTAATAAAATACTTTGCAAAATTGCGGGTGCAAAGGTACAACTTTTTTATTGAAACAACATACCCTCCTCAATAGTTAACCCAATATTTAACTTTTTTTATAGCCTCAAACGGCTAAACTAAAAAGTACACCATAAAAGTCAGGAGTAATTATTATTTCTATTTGGAGGCAAGCTTTTGATACTCAGACGGTGTCATGTTGTAAACCTTCTTGAATGCACGGATAAAGCTGGAAGCATTCTTGTAGCCCACTTCCTCGTATATAACCTGCATGGTGTAGCCAACATAGTTTTCTGTGTCACTAAGCTTATGACAAGCCTCTCTGATGCGCCGTTCATTTAGCAAAGTCTTAAAATTCTTATTATATGAATTGTTAATGACTCTCGACACATAATTGGTGTTTGACTGAACCATATCGGCAAGCGTCTGAAGACAGAAATCCGGATTGGAAATGACGCTAATATCTTCCATTACATCATTTATCTTGTTTAATAATTGCTTTTCGAGATTATCGTGATTTGAAACATTCTCTTCTGTTGGTATATTGTCGTGGCTAAGATCATTGTCTGAAGAGTCTTTCAACTTTTCATCCATTATTTCTGCCACAGAAGATTGTTCATTAAGCTCCACTTGTTGTAAATATTGCTGTAGCAAAATGTGGTTTTGTCGCTCACGTTCCTCAAGGTCTTCGTTTTTCCTTATCAGAAGCCTTTGTGTTTGTACAAGATGCCTGTTCTTCTTATATATAATGTATGAAGAACCCAATAATAGCAATGTGAAACAAGCGACCGTAATGAGCACATAAGTCTGTAAAGATATCTGGTTGTTGAGTTGCGACACTATACTCTCATGTTTACGATTTTCGTATTCGCTCAGTTTGTAGCGAGCATTGTAGAATTTATTAGTGTTGTAAACAGAATCTTTGAGATTGAAATACATTTCTCTGTAATGACGTGCCGAATCGTGTAGCTGCAATTGCGAGTAAGCATCGGCAAGCATACCATAGGCATTGACAATAAGTTCCTTGTTGTCTATGCTATGCGCCAAAGACAAACACGTATCTCCAATAGCTATAGCCTCGTTAGGCATATTAGCCCGCACATAAATGTTTCCTATCTCGCTGATTTGAAAAAGACGGAATTTGGGCTCCATATGTTTCTTAATGGCAAACTGTAGCGCATTGCGGTGCTCGCTTATGGCTTTGTCGTACTTTCCTTCTGCTGCATAGATGTGTGCCTTGACATATATGCGATAGTATTGGTCTACAGGCTCGTTTGTATTAATAGGCAATGTCGCCAATAACGCATAATAGTGTTTAGCCTCCTTCACATTACCCATTTGTGTATAACAAATAATGATATTGCTAAGAAAACTTGTTTGCAGGTGTAGGCTTCCAATGCGCTTGGCAGCTCTATAGCCTTTAAGATAATAAACCATACAACTTTTGTTGTCGCCAAAGGTGTAATAGATATTTCCTATATATCCAGTACATGCTATGTAATTGGAATCGTTACCTTCGGCTGTAGCAGCCTCCATTGCCTTAATATATATAGCAAGGGCTTCTGGAAAATCCTCGCCATAATACTTCTTGTCGGCCATCTGTCGTAGTTGTACGGAAGTAGTAGTGGTTGCATATACCTTCTGTATTGACAAATGACAAAGTATAATTGTAAGTAATATGATAAATCTTGCTATTTTCATTTTGCACCCTGTTTTCCTGCAAAGATAGACATTTTTACACACAAAACTCACATGTTATTTACAAAACCTCATTTTTAATTTGCATTTCTTGAAATGTAAACTATCTTTTTAGGTACTTTTAGCGTAAATGAAAGTAATTTGATAAATTTGCAACTAAGAAAAACGAAAAAATAAAGTTAAACCTAAACACATAATGTTATGAACAGAATTTTTACTCTTATCACAGCACTTGTGCTCAGCGCAAGTGCTGCTCGGGCACAATGGGTTCCAGATGATAAAGCCTATACCGTAATAGGCAAGGACAGTATTTACGGTCAGTCAGGTTTGAAAACCTTACGCACAGACGATGGGAAAATTGTGCTTACATGGTTGAACCATCCAGCAGGCGTCAGCTACGAAGACCCCAACTATGGATACTATCTTTATATGCAAATATTCGATAAGGATGGACACTCATTGCTTGGCAAAGAAGGAAAGGTAATAGTCGGCAGACCTACACGTACATGGTGTACGGACTATAGTTTGGAGATGGCTCCAGATGGTAATATCCTTATAAGCTATTCTGACACTCGCAACGATCCTGACAAACTGAATGTTGACAACTATCTATATTGCTATACTACTGAAGGAGAACCTGTATGGAGTGAGGATGGCATCATTGCTACAGCTGTTTTTCCTATGCTTTACGGTCACACATACTCTTCTTTGTGTCCTTTGGTTTGCGTTAGTGGCAAGAATATATACGGAACGATTGTTGCTAATGACTACTATAAAGTTAAGGCCGACGCTACCAACTGGCAACCCTCTCCATGGTATCCTGATGAGGAAATGCCTGACTCTGTAGATATGCAAGACGCCAATTTCCAAGTGATGAGATATAATGCAGACGGCACATACGCATGGGCAGATACAAAAACCATAAATACAGGTACGGCATGGGCTTATCCTGGTCCTGATGGCGGACTGTATCTTGTATACGTTAATGGAGGTTATGGACTATCGGCTATTCTGATTGACCAAGATGGCAATGATGTATGGAAGGAGCCAGTATGTGTAGTGAAAGATGTTATAGGTACAAGCTTATATACAACACCTCCAACTGTTGTTCCTGACGATAATGGTGGCCTTATGTTGGCATTCCGCGTTCTGAAGGATTATGATGGCTATATTGCTTGCAACCATATCACACGTGACGGAAAGGTATACGAAGAAAGTCTGTTGGCAAATGGTACTACGGATGGAGACTCAAACTCGCCGACTCTCGCAGTAAACGGTGAACGCGCTTTTGTAGCTTTTGGTTACAAAGAAGAAACAGGTACACAAAACCTTTGGATAAACCAATTGGACATCGATGGCGATTATTCATGGGAAGGAGACAGCTTGCTTGGCTATTCACTCGACAATAATGAAAGTATGGGATTAAAACCAGTGAAAATAATTCCACAGAGCGATGGATGGGTGTTGCTTTATGGCAATCTTCAGAGTTTGGATGGTGCCAACTTCTATATTAGCAAGATTGACTTCGAAGGAAAAGAGCTTTGGAGAAAACAGATAGCAGAGTCAGACTTCAAGTCTTCGGGCTTTTCTGTTGTGAACGACGACAAGTATGCCTATATATTATATACCTGCGACATGGAGATAGGCGACGACTGGGAGGAAATACCTGGCGAAGGTGGTATGCGAGTGATGTGTGTAGACATTTCTAACGTTGAAACTGGTATAAACAGCTTGAATTCTGACCCGACAAAGACATCACGAGCTATATATAATGCCCAAGGAGTTTTGGTTGACAATATGAACGAAGCAGGACTATACATCGTCAGGGAGAACGGCACAATAATAAAGATGATGAAAAAATAACGCAATAAATTTTGTCTGTTATGAAGAAGATATTGTTGACAATTTCATTCCTCGCAGTCATTGTTTCTACAACCATAGCCCACACAATAAGTGTGGGTTATGTGTTGCATCAAGAGGGTAGCGACTCTAAACTCACAACTAATGGCAAGACGGCTTGCAGTGCTGCGATATTGCTTGACAGCGATAAATTGGCTCGATACGGAGGCAATGGAATTCGCTCGGTGCGTGTATCGCTTCCTAACACTAAAGTGTTTGTAGATTCTGTCGTAGTATGGGTGCGCAACTCTATTGATGGTGAGAACCTTGCCATGGGCAAGATTACACGCTTTGAGGACGATGGTCTTGATAATATCAGCAAGGGATGGAATGAGGTAGAACTGGACAAAGAAGTGGCATTGACGGCAGACTGTAGCCTGTATGTTGGCTATACATATTACCAACGAAAATCTGTATGTGGCACAAGGTTGATTGGCGATATCAACAAAGGCGTCTCGTTTATAAAACTTGGCAGCGATGCAGAATGGACAGAGATTGACAACGGAACACTTGCCATAGAAGCTGGTATTGACGGCAACAAAATGCCTAAATATGACATATCGCTATTGTCGGCACGTGGTCTGATACTCGGCGACGGCACAAGACAGATAGAGGCACGCTTGTACAACCGTGGACAAGAAGAAGTGAGAACCATTGACATTTCGTTAGAAGGCAATGGTTATGATGGAACTTATAAAACAGAAACATCAATACTTCCCGATAGACTCGACACATTGACCTTCAATATAGATAATGCTGAGGATATTAATCCTGGCAATATGTTGTCGATGACTATTAAAAAAATCAACGACTATGATGATGAATACGATGCAGACAACAAAGCAACCAGCCTTTTTAACAGGCTGCGCATTGTGCTTGTAGAAGAATTTACCACAGAGCGATGTCCTAATTGCCCAAGAGCTGCTGAATACTTGCACGAAATTCTTAACGGTGGTGGCGATGTAGCACGCAACATGGCAGTGGTTTGCCATCACGCAGGCTTCTACACAGATGATTTCACATCAACTGCAGATGTTGATTATACGTGGTTCTACAACAATAATGGTGGAACATTTGCTCCTGCATTGATGTACAACCGTTTGCCTTTAGGCATGGCTTACGGTGGAGCTACTCCCGTAATAAGTGTGGTAAGCAAAGAACAAATTGAATCATGTGTCAACAGTATTGCTGACGAAGAGTCTGTTGTCGCCATCACAGCCAATGCCAGATATGCCGACAACGGGAAGAGCATTACTGTGGAGGTAAAAGGCAAAAGAATAGGAGATTATCCTGAGGAGAACAAACGCATGACTGTGTTCCTGACAGAAGACAATGTATTCACAAATAAACAGGCAGGAAGTGGAACTGACACTTACTACCATCAACATGTAATGCGTGCCATCAATGCCACATGGGGAGAGGCAATGACATGGAACGGTGACGACTTCGAGTATACTTGCAAGTTCGACATAGACAATTCGTGGAAGAAAGAAGACCTTAAGATAATTGCCTCGGTAGGCAATTATGACAGTTCCAACCCGGCTAATTGTGTCATAGAGAATACTGCTGTGGCTGTGCCTGACAATGCCACTGGCATAAAGGAGACACTAAGTGAAAAGAGCATGAAAGAGGCCAAGACATACTATTCTATTGACGGTCGGCAACTTTCTTCTATATCAAAAGGAATAACTATCGTAAGATATAAAGATGGCAGTGTGCGTAAAGTCTTACGCCCATAATATTGTGGCAACATTGTAATAATGTTTTTCTGTTTGTCGCTGTGTATATATGAGGGTAAAGTCAAAACTCTCTTATTCTTAAAAAATCACAAAGCCCTGACTTTCACAAGCCAGGGCTTTGCTATGTCTAAAGTATGATGCAAAAAAAGCAAACCCCTATACATTATATATATAAGGATTTGCTTTTGTTATTTGGTTGTGCTGAAAGTCAGCACGCCGTGTCAGCGAAGATTAAGCCTCGATAGCTGCAACGCCCGGGAGCACCTTGCCCTCGATAGCCTCGAGGAGAGCGCCGCCACCAGTTGAGATGTATGAAACCTGATCAGCCAAGCCGAACTTGTTGATGCAAGCTACAGAGTCGCCACCACCGATGAGTGAGAATGCGCCGTTCTTTGTAGCCTCAGCGATAGCCTCAGCGATAGCCTTTGAGCCACCTGCGAAGTTGTCGAACTCGAATACGCCTGCAGGACCGTTCCAGAGGATGGTCTTTGCGCCCTTGATGGCGTTGGCGAAGAGCTCGCGTGTCTGAGGACCAGCGTCCATGCCTTCCCAACCCTCGGGAATGTCGTTAGACGGGCAAATCTGAGTGTTGCAGTCGTTCTTGAAAGCGTCGCCGCAAACCGAGTCAGTACCGAGAACGAGGTTCACGCCGTTCTCCTTGGCCTTCTTGATAACGTCGAGAGCTACGTCCAGCTTGTCGTCCTCGCAGATAGAGAGGCCGATCTTGCCGCCCTGAGCCTTGGCGAATGTGTATGTCATGCCGCCGCAGAGGATGAGGTTGTCCACCTTTGTGAGGAGGTTCTCGATGATGCCGATCTTTGTAGAAACCTTCGAGCCGCCCATGATGGCTGTGAACGGGCGCTTGATGTTGCCGAGAACTGCGTCAACGGCTTTTACCTCCTTCTCCATGAGGTAGCCAAGCATCTTGTGGTCCTTGTCGAAGTACTCGTCGATAACGGCTGTAGAAGCGTGCTTGCGGTGAGCTGTTCCGAATGCGTCCATTACGTAGCAGTCAGCGTAAGAAGCGAGCTTCTTGGCAAACTCCTGCTGGCGGCCCTTCATTTCCTTCTTTGCAGCGTCATACTCGGGTGTGCCCTTCTCTACGCCTACCGGCTTGCCTTCCTCCTCAGGATAGAAGCGGAGGTTCTCCAGAAGAAGTGCCTCGCCCGGCTTGAGGGCAGCAGCCTCCTCAGAAGCGTTGCCGCAATCCTTGGCGAACTTCACCTCTACACCGAGGGCCTTTGATACGTTGGGGACGATCTGGCTCAGAGAGAGCTTCTCGTTCACCTTGCCCTTGGGCTTGCCCATGTGGCTCATCATGATGAGGGCGCCACCGTCAGCGAGCACCTTCTTGAGTGTGGGGAGGGCACCGCGGATACGGGTGTCGTCAGTAACGTTTCCGTTCTCGTCCAATGGTACGTTGAAGTCTACACGTACGATTGCCTTTTTGCCGGCAAAGTTGAAATCTTCGATTTTCATTTTTTCAAATATTTATATAATGTTGAAATAAGATTCTTTCTTACTCTTCGTGTCTGTAACGATTTCTCTGTTTCGACCGCAAATTTACTAAAAATAAATCTTATTTCAACATTTTTCTGCTATTTTGTTTCGTAAATAGTGGTGTCTTCTATGCCTGCTTCGGCGAGTGCCTCTTTTCGCTCCACGCAGGTGCCGCACTTTCCGCAATGCTTCTCGCCGCCCTTGTAGCAGCTCCATGTCTCGGCATAGTCGATGCCGAGGCGCTTTCCGATGCGTGCGATGTCTGCCTTGGTGATGGAGGTGTAGGGTGCCACAATCCTGACGCCGACGTATGTGCCCGCCTTAGCCGCCGCGTCGATGGCTGTGATGAAGTCCTGACGGCAGTCGGGATAGATGGCGTGGTCGCCTCCGTGGTTGGCGATGAACACCTCGGTCAGTCCGTTGCTCTCGGCGATGCCCACGGCGATGGCGAGCATTATGCCGTTACGGAAGGGCACGACGGTTGACTTCATGTTCTCGTCCTCGTAGTGTCCCTCGGGGATGGTGTCGGCTCCGGTGAGCAGGCTCGACTTGAAGTACTGGTGCATGAAGTCCAGTGGGATGGTGATGTGCTTGATGCCCAGCCGTTCGCAATGCATCTTGGCGAAGGGTATCTCGCGTGCGTTGTGGTTGCTGCCATAGTCGAAGGAAATGCCCACGGCTATCTCGTCCTTGTGTTCATAGAGCAGGGTGATGCTGTCCATTCCCCCGCTCACAATTATAGCTGCATTCTTCATATTTTGAATTTGTTTTTTGTTCTCCTTACAGCGAGACGCTCTCGATTCTCAGGCTTAGCTTTCCTGCCGGGACCGTCACCTCCACCGTGTCGCCAGCCTTCTTGTTTAGCATGGCGTGGGCGATGGGCGACTTGATGGAGAGCTTGCCTTCGGCGAGGTTTGCCTCGTGCGGGCTGACGATGGTATACTGCATGCGGCGGTTGTTGGCCGTGTTCGTTATCTCCACCTTGCTGAGCAGCCCCACGCTGTCCGTGTTGAGCCGGCTCTTGTCGATGACGCGGGCGTTCTCCAGCACCTTGTGCATGAAGCGTATGCGGCCCATGATGCGTCCCTGCTCGCGCTTGGCGGCATGATATTCGAAGTTCTCGCTCAGGTCACCCTTGTCGCGTGCCTCCGCAATGGCGTCGCGCACCTGCGGCAGTTCCTCTAATTCCAACTGGCGAAGCTCGGCCACTATCTTGTCGTAGCCCTCCTGTGACATATATTCCATAATAGTATGCTGTTATGTTTTTTAGTCGGCGAAGGTACAAAAAAATTTTGAGTTTTGAATTAGGAATTTTGAATTATTCTCGGCTTCGCCTTCAAAATGCGCAAAGCGTACAATTCAAAAACTCAAAACTCAAAACTCAAAACTCCTAATTCTGCGAAGCAGACATTCTCTTCTCCACGTACGTCTTTATCTCGGCGTACTTGTTGTGGGCGTAGATTGCCACTCCGAAGATGCTTCCTGCGTAAATCAGGCACTCAGCGAACAGTCCCAGCACGCTTTCGTGAATCTCGCCCAGCGGCGATACGATGAAGCCAGCCACCGTAAGCGCCATTCCGAGCGCCAGCATTCCGAGCGCCGAACCCACCTGAAGGTTCTCTCTTGTTTCCTTTTTCATGGTAAAGTGTTTTTCTTTTACCTTTGCACCCAGGAATCAAGTTAGGATATTTGGTTAATG
>ERZ1673741.260-NODE-260-length-68099-cov-37.710775_pt1 | contig 68099 bp, 46 predicted proteins | sample MGYA00580209_ERZ1673741 | MGnify/ENA primary metagenome ERZ1673741 (study PRJEB41218, sample SAMN15661754) | gut metagenome | host: Homo sapiens | place: Canada: London | collected 2015-08-20/2019-03-30 | study: EMG produced TPA metagenomics assembly of... | reverse complement strand
TTACACTGTTTTTGAATTGTTAAAACCGTGTAAAGCAAATCTGTATTAAGTCAATTGCAGCAAAAAACGGCTCGTTTGCGAGTCTGATTTCACAGCGCATCGTCAGAAAACCTCATAACATGCTGTGTATAAACACATTGGCTCCAAACGCTCAAAACTCAAGAATTTCGCACCAAAGATTTCTTCGTGCATTCAACTCATAGTATTGAGCATTAGAAATGCAAATATTGTCTTCGGGAACTGCCGAAGAATTAGAAAATAGCCTGCTAAATGAGATGTTTTTAAACAGCCCGCACCATCATCAAGTGATCTGAATTATTTATATATTAATGTCTGTTCTCCAACAGCACACTTCGTAAATTATCATCTTGCGCCAACCCCAGCTTCTTTCTGACGTTGCCCCTCACCGTACTCACGTTTGAGACACTCTTACCCAAGGCTATAGAAATATCCTTAATGGTAAGTCCCTGCTCGACTAGGCGGCAGACATCGAGCTCGGCTGGCGTAAGCATCGGAAAACGTTGGCTCATCTCTTTACGTTGGCAAGCCTGCATGTGCTCTATCTGGCTTGCTATTCTTTTTATATTGTGCAACGTCCTATTGTCGAGCAACGCCATCAGTTCCTTGTCATAAACAGCGGTATTGTCTTGGGATTTTGCCAGCTTTAATAGTGCCAACAACTCACTCTTGCTCATATCGAATACATGCAACACTTGGTCAACGGTACTGGCATAATCGTTGAACTCAATTTGCTGCTCGCGCAACAGTTTGTCGGCAACGAAACCAAAGGCGGTGGTGACAACACTCGTAAAACCAAATATAATAAGCAGCTGACTATACATCGAATTATCGGTGATATAGAGGCAGAGGAATATTGACGTTATGTTAATGCATGTGCAGACAAGCGAAATGCGTGGCAAGATGGAAATGCTGGCTATAAGCACAAGGATATAGCAAACTGTTATGTTGACCGTAGTGAGCATGGGGTCGTTAAGCCGCATAGAAGCTAAGACCAGAAGTTGCACGCTCTGAATGATCATTATCGAGACGAGGAAGACTGACATTATATTCTTCAGCCTTTTTGGTCCCTTTAATATATAGAAAAGGAGTGATACTGCCGATACAAAGACATAGCATGCCGAGCAAGCCAATGCAGGCTTAATTGTCAAACCATAGGAACCCACAAGGTGAAGACCGAAAAGAAGGATTGACAGAGGCACAAAGGTCAGAAAGATGAGCTGTCGGAAATAGTCACGGCGTCCCACCTTTGTGCTATCAAAATAAGTGTTTAGGCGATTAGTCATATAATTATTAGTTTAGGTTTCCAATCTGCAAAGATAAGATTTTTTGTTGATTTTGCGTCTTTTGCGTCTCATTTTTTTGTTTTTGCGTCATTTTGCGCCAGCCTAAAAATGAGAAAATATTAATATTATTAATATATTTGCATTGAATTGCAGACATTTATATATATCTATCGTCTTTTCGATTAATAATTAATAATAAATATATCTTAGCATGAAAAAATCTACGATTACCAACCAATGGTTGTACACGTTTCTCCTGCTGATCATGGCTATGGTCGTGCCGCGGCAGGCGTATGCCGGAGCACACTTCAACACGGCTTATGGCAGAGGTACAGACTACTACTCACGCCTCTATCATCACCCCACAGTGGATGAGCCATGGATAGGTATCTTTTTCTGGTTCTACGACATGAATGGTTATGACGGCTTTTTCCTTCACGATGAAACGGAGAAAGGACACCGTGGTCCGGCCATTTATATAGATGGCAAATACATCTGCTCACCCGACTGGGAGTTGTCATGGGTAGGTGAAAAGGGCAATGGTAATGATCTAGGACTGGAAGACCAGCGTGGCAACAACGGATGGTGGGGCGACACCTACACCAAAGAAGTTGACGGCGTGAACTACACCGTACGCTTCTGGGACCCGCGAAAACTGAAAGAACAGTTCTGGGTGGAGATGATCATCTACATGGACAAGATGGCTGTGGCTACCCAGCACGACATCAAGATTCGCGGTAAATGGAGAATCAACAATACAAGTGAAGCGTGGGAGGAACGCACGTTCCGAAGCCGAGGCATCAAGAACATATTTGCGGACAGCCCAACCTACGAACGTACCTATGGCTCGTTGAAGGTGAAGGAGAGTAAGCTCAACACGAGCTACGGCCCAACCACCGTGGCTATGACTACTGACGGTTCGTATTACAAAGACTACAGCAACGGCAAGCGCTACTTCGACCCTTCCACGCTAAATAAGGCGGTTTACAAGACCTACAGCAAGGGCTCATCCACCTATAATGGGCTGACGCTTTCGTATGACGAAACGGATGGGTCTTTATTCTATCTATACAGACAAAAATCTATTACTGTAACTCCCAAAGACCGACCCAGTACGATTATATTTGACTGGCAGATGGATACGCCTTACAGTTACGACTTTCCTCGCAATGTAGCTGCACCCACCGACATGTGGAAAAAACAAATATTGTTGACATGGCAAGCCTATGGTCGTCATTTATATGCAAATGGCACATGGAGCATCTACCGTTACCCTGACGGGCACCCAGAGGACAAAACGAAAGTGGCGGGCGACATTCCGTATAATACACGAAAATACACGGACGACGTGCCTGATTACGACCAAAAATACGTCTATGAGGTTTATTTCGTACCTACCAATTCGCCTTCAGGCAAACTGCTGTCCAGCCTTATGGCCAGCACTACGCAGTCCGTGCAGCGCTCGTTCCCGATTAACATCTCCGATGTGGTTTCTGACAAGAAATCCATCACGGTGAAATGGCAATGCCCCGAGTTCAAGGGTAACGAAAGCTATGCCTTCAAGCTGTTCCGCACCATAAGCAAGAACGGAAAGCCTGGCGACGACTGGACGGAGGTAGCAACCGTCAACGTCACCGACAAGGGCAAGACACGATACGAATATACCGACACGCGCGACCTGAAGCTCTGCCCCACCTATATATATAAGGTGCAGACCACGATGCTCGAGAACAAGCTCTTCTCAAGCACCAACATTCTGGAGGGCCGCATCACGGGCAACTCGCAGGTTACGGCGGTCAACGCCACCAAGGGCGACTACAACGGACTTGTGAAGGTGGCATGGGAAGCCGACCAGGTTGGATCGGACGTGACACGCTACGAGGTGGCACGCCGTGTGAAGGGCACCGACACATGGGCGACCATCTACAAGACCAGCGGCACCGCCTCGTCTTATTACTATGAGGACCAGACGGCACTGCCCGGACAGTATTACGACTACAAGGTGGTGAGCATCACCACGTGCGACGGCAGCGACACACGCCTTGAAAAGAGCGACGACGGATTCAGTCGCGCCACCGGTATCGTATCGGGCCGCATCACCTACGGCACCGGAACAGCCGTGGCTGGCACCCGCGTGGCATTGATGCGTGGCGACGGCACACAGCAGCAGGGCGGACAGTTCTATGCTCTCCGAGTGTCGGGAGCCGGCGACGGTGTGTTCCTCAGCAAGGACAGCGAGACGCTCAACAAGTATTTCGCCTCCAAGCCATTCACCATGCAGATGATGATTCGCCCCGACGATGCGCAGACTGGCACTATTCCAACCATTCTCGACCTCGGCAGCAAGTTACAGCTGACGCTTGGTGCTGCAGATTCCAATGGCAAGGGCTATCCGCTTACCCTCAAGAGCGCATCCGCTTCGGCACCTACGGGCATCTATCTGAAGCCTAACGCCTTCACATCGCTGACTCTCGCCGTAGATGCTGCGGGCGCAGCCACAGTGACGGCAGTCAACGCCGAAGATTCGGTTACCGTTGTACCACTCGCCGACAAACTCAGCGCCAAGGTGCAGTTTGCCAATTCCGACAACACAGGATTGTGTCTCGGCGGCAGTTACCAGTCGTCGGCAAACCATGCCTTCTCGGGCTATATCGACGAGATGCGCGTATTCAGCGGCAAGGCATTGAGTCGTGAGGAAATCCTCGCCAACTACAACCACACCCTCTGCGGAACGGAAGACGGACTCATAGCTTACTGGCCGGTAGACGAAGGCTTCAGCGGACAGACCACAGCCTACGACTACTCGAAGACGAGTGGCGTGGCAAACGGCAACCACGCACGTCTCGGTGCAGGCACATCACCTACGGGCAGCGTCATCCCGACATCGCATCAGCTCGGACTGTTTGGCTTGACCGACGCACAAGGCAACTTCGTCATCCGTGGTGTACCGTTCACGGGTGACGGAACCAACTATATGGTTATCCCAGCCATGGGCATACACGAATACTCGCCAACATATTCCACACGCTACGTCAGCGCCTCGTCGCTCGTGCATAGCGGAGTAGACTTCACCGACGTATCGTCGTTCCCCGTATCGGGCACCGTCTTCTACGAAGGCACCGACTATCCCGTCGAGGGATGCACCTTCTATGTTGACGGTACGATATGCAGTCGCGACGGCGAACTCATACAGTCTGCCGAGGACGGCACATTCACCATCAGCGTACCCATCGGCGACCACTTCATCCAGGTGAAGAAGGACGGTCATGTGTTTGCATCAGCCGGACGCTACCCCGCCGATCCGAACGGAGCCGGCGTGAAGATTACGTTCGACCGCGAGATAAAGAACATGGAGTTCATCGACCAGACGCTCGTCAACTTCACGGGCCGTGTGGTAGGTGGAAGCATTGAGGGAGAAAAGCCTGTCGGATTCGGTGCAAGCCAGAACAACATCGGTATCACCGAACTCGTTCTCAGCCCCACCAACGACCGCTATCGCCTCAACGTGGTGAAGAAGACGAACGGCACGTCATACAGCTACGAGACCAATACCTCAAAGGCTGCCGTAGAGTCAGCCACCAGCGTCATTGCCAGCCATTCGTGGCGCGGCGCAGGCGATGCCGCCAAGAAGATATTCATACGCACCGACTCGCTCACGGGTGAGTTCTCAGCCATGGTGCCTCCGCTTATGTATAATGTGGAGAGCATGAAGGTAGTGGCAACCGGCCTGAGCGTTGGCGACGCAACTACCGTCGACGCCACCTATCCGCTCGTGCAGTTGACCGACACCTTGGTCACAGAGAATGGGGTGCGTCAAGAGTATGCCTACAACTGCAAGCTTAACCAGACCTATCACAGCGCACCCTCGTTCACCGTCACCCAGCGTGGTCACGACGACGGAGCCTTCGGATTGTCGGAGTATGAAATTGAGGACGCCAACGGCAAGCTCACCATCGACGATATCTACACCATCGACACCAATGGCAAGGTGACCTACAACTACGGTGGTGCCATCTTCGAACGTGAGGAGAACTACACCTTCGACCTCAAGGGCTTCGAGGAGTATGTCAACTCCGACGTGAAGAACAAGCCGGTGACATCGCGCGTGCCGCTCAGCGGCAATGTGGTGACCATCAACAACGCCCTCTCCGCCTCGCAGAAGGTTTATATTGAAAACAACCCGGCTGGAAAACCTGCCGGTTCGTTAGTTGAACTGGAAAACAATCAGTTGCAGCTCGACAGTCTCGGTTGCGCCGTGTACACATGGAAGGCAGGTCTGCCCAACATCACCGCGCCCTACTCGCGCACCCTCTCCATCAGCTACGACATCGACGACCGCACCTACAACTGGGACGGCAGTGGCATGAACGGCATCATCCTCGGTTCGCTGCCCACAGGCAACAACTTTGTGACAAGCGGCCCCGACGTTGTGGAGATGATTCTGCGCGACCCTCCCGGAACCGGCTCAAGTGCCGAGTGGACCAGCGGCAGCGTCACGTCCTCATCCACCAGCAGCGGCAGCGTGTGGACTTCTGATAGCGAAGTGCTGACCTCCACCAAGTTTGGTGTGGAAGTAACGACCGTTACAGGAATATTTGGTTTCGCATTTCTCAACAGTTTAGAGAGCAAGAACGATCTGAGCGTGGGAGTTAATATCTTCACAGAAGGCGAGAATGCCAACACTTGGAACCGCACCATAACCGCCACACGCACCATATCCACATCATCAGCTCCAGAGTATGTGGGTGCCAACGGCGACGTGTTTATCGGTTCGGCTACCAATCTCATCTATGGATTGGCACGCGATGTCAATTTCCATAGACAAGGAACGAGCGACAAGGCGACATTGGAACTGAAGGACATCATCACCACGGGACTCAACTTCAAGACCATGTTCAACTACACGGAGAATTACGTGGAGAACGTATTGCTGCCAAACCTGCGCGCCATGCGCAACAGCCTGTTGCAGACCGTTGCCAGCACACAGGGCTACAGCAATACGACTGACCATCCCGTATATCTCACTACGCTTGCTGCCGACGACCCACGCTTCGGCAGTTCCAACCACGACAAGAAGGTATGGGGACCGAAAGCGACCAAGCATGTGTCAAACAGCGGACCGTCATACACCATGATCGCGCCAAGCAATAGCAACCTCTGCTATAGCGACTCGGTGGAATGGTGCAACTCGCAAATCCAAATTTGGGAGAATACGCTCGCCACCAACGAGAAGGAGAAGGTACTTGCATACGAGAACCGTGACGAAAACCTTGATCAGAACTTCTCGTTCGACTCGGGCAGCAGCATAACAATGAGCCGACAGACAGAAGAAAGCCGTGGAAGCACACACGAATGGACCGTTACTTCGGCTGTCGTATTGTCTGATTCATGGGGAATGAGCATAAATAAAACAGGTGTGCAATGTACTGTCTCTACAAGGACTGGAGGCGGAGCGCATCACACTTCAGAGGATACCAAGACTGACATCTCGTCATTCAGCTACACCCTCGCTGAGGAAGCCGACGACGACGCTCTGACAGTGGATGTATATAAGTATGGTGCTTATTCGCCCATCTTCCGCACACGCGGCGGACAGACCTCTGGTCCGTATGAGGGCGAGGTGAAGACCAAGTATTATCGTCCGGGCACCACCATCATGGAGGCCACCATGCAGATTGAGGTGCCGCAGATTGCAGTGGACGTACCTGTGGTAAGCAATGTGCCTACGGGCAGTGCCGCCAACTACACGCTGCGCCTCACCAACGCCTCAGAGGTGGACGAGGACGTCTACTACAAGCTCCTGATGATAGACGAGAGCAATCCAGACGGTGCAAAGATCACCATCGACGGCATGCCGCTCACCGACAACCGCGTCATCAAGATTCCGGCTGGACAGACCGTCACCAAGGCCATGCAGCTCTGGCAGACCAACACCAGCGTGCTCGACTATAAGAACATCGGCATCGTGCTCGCCTCACAGTCGCAGTACGACCCGACCAGCACATGGGACCAGATAGCCGACACCGTATACGTAACAGCACAGTTCGTGCCTTCATCATCGGCAGTGACGATGAAGCTCGACCGCACTACGCTCAACTCGCAGACCGGCGACGACCTGAACATCTCGTTCAACCAGTTCGACCGCGACTACCACAACCTCAAGGCGTTCCGCATACAGTATCGCAAGCAGGGCGACACCGATTGGACACTCATTCACGAATACGTAATCAACGAGGCTGACAAGACACAGAACAATGAGTTGCTGCCCAGCACAGCCACCGTGTCATACAAGTTGCCAATGCACAACTTCAGCGACGGCAACTACACCTTCCGCATACTCTCCGTCAGTACGTACGGCAATGAGGAAGTGTATAACACCAGTGAGGAGATGGCCCTCGTGAAGGACATGCAGCGCCCGCAGCCGCTCGGCATGCCGACGCCTACCAACGGCATCCTCTCGCCCGGCGACGACGTTAGCATCGAGTTCAACGAGAACTTCCTGAAGGGCGAACTCACGAAGACCGCCAACTTCATAGTCACCGGTGTGCTCAACGGAGCAGAGGTGTCACACGCCACCGCTCTCGGCATGACCGGCACCGACAACACCGCCGCTACCGAGGCCGACATCAATCTGGCAGGCAAGAGCTTTGCCATCGACGCTTGGGTGAACCTCAATGGCGCAGGCACATTGCTCACACACGGTAAGGGAGAGCAGAAGCTCGTGGTCGGCATGGACGACAACCGCCACCTCCAGGTGAAGATAGACGACAATGTCTATACGTCGAAGACTGAGATGCCTACCGACAAGTGGGCATACCTCACGATCAACTATGCCGCAAATGCCAACGGCTGCACGCTGAAGGCTGCCGTGGCAGAAGACGCCACCACCACCAATCTCTTCACCAACGAAGCAGTGGCTGCCTACGACGGCAACGGACCGCTCGCCATCGGACAGCACCTGACGGGAGCCATCCACGAACTCACACTCTGGGATGAAGCTCACGACATGACAGCGGCGCTGATGGAGAAGAACAAGACCAAGAATCCTGCCACACGCCATCTGATTGGCTATTGGAAGATGGACGAGGGTGAAGGTACCGTCATCACCGACTATGCCCGCAACCGACACCTGCGCATGACTGGCGAGAACTGGTATCTCAACAACGATAACAAGGCCATCACGCTCGACGGCACGTCGCACCTCGACATTCCTACCGCCGACGTATCGCCGCTCGCCGCCGACAACTGCGCCATCGAACTGTGGATGCGCGCCGACAAGCAGAAGGGGGAGACCCAGCTGCTGCAGGCTGGCGAAGTGGAGCTGTGGATGAACACCGACGGTGTGCTGCAACTCACATCCGGCGACAACACCTTCGCTGCCGGCACCGCATCGCTGCAAGACAAGGCTTGGCACCACGTGGCACTCAACATCCTGCGCAACGGCAATGCAGCCGTGTATGTGGACGGCGAGCGCACCATGGCAACAAGCGTGAATGGCATCGGAACAACGGCAAGCGACCGCATGATCATCGGAGCACGCCGAACACTCAACGAAGACGGAACGTACGAGTACGACCGTCAGCTCATAGGCAATATTGATGAAATCCGCTTGTGGAACGCCACTCTTAGTGCCGACATTCTCAAGTCGCGCCGCAAGATGCGACTGAACGGCACAGAGCAAGGACTCGTGGCATACTATCCGTTTGAGAAGAAGACGCTCGATGCATACAACCAGGTGGTGACCGAGGGCACCGACGACGACATGCTCCGCACGGACCATAAGGCAGTGTATGCTGACGCACTCACCTTCACCGACGAGGCTCCAGCTCTGAGAGAGAAGAAGACTGAGACCAACGTCGACTACTCGTTCACGGCAAGCGACAACAAGATTGTCATCACGCTCAACGAGACACCTGCCTCCATTGCAGCATGTACGCTCAACTTCACCGTGCGCGACCTGCGCGACGTCAACGGCAATCTCTCGCTGCCCGTATGCTGGAGTGCATACATCAACAACAATGAGCTGGCATGGAGCGAGAACTCAATGAAGATGACAAAGAAGTCTGGCGAAAGCCACACCTTCGAGGCAAGCTTCGCCAACAAGAGCGGCAAGCAGCAGATGTGGACCATCAGCGGCATGCCTTCATGGCTCAAGGCAGACGCAGAGTATGGCACCGTAGATCCGCTCGCCACAGAGACAATAAGCTTCGAAGTGACCGAGGCTACTCCTGTGGGCAAGTACGAGGAGACCATATATCTTACCGGCAACGACGGCATAGCCACGCCGCTCACACTCTCACTCACTGTGGAGGGCGACAAGCCTGACTGGACAGTAGACAAGGGTAAGTATGAGAGTACGATGAGCATCATCGGTACACTCTCCATCCTCGGCAAGCCGAGCTATGACGCCGACGACATCGTAGGCGTATTCGTTGACGACGAATGCCGTGGCATAGCACATCCTGCATACAACGCACGCTACGACAACAGCTTCCTGCTGCTTGATGTATACGGCAATGACAGTGACGCTGGCAAGACGCTCACATTCAAGGTTTACGACGCAAGCACCGGCATTATGTATCCAGTGACTACCGCATCGCAAGACGTGACGTTCAGCGCCAACGTACTCATAGGCAAGTACGCAGCTCCGCTTCTCATCGAAGCTGCAGACAAGATGGAGCAGACAACGCTTCTCAGCACGGGTTGGAACTGGACTTCGTTCTACGCCAAGGCCGACGACATGAACGTCAGCAGCGTATTTGCAAGTGTTGCAGACGGCGTGGAGACAGTGAAGAGCAAGGATGCGTTTGCCAACTGCGACAAGGGCACATGGCATGGCAAGTCATTCGACGTAGACAACCGTTCGATGTATAAGGCGAGAATGTCAAGCGCCAAGGTGCTCAAGCTCATTGGCAGCCATGGCTCGAAGGAAGACCGCACCATCACGGTCGTGCCGGGATGGAACTGGATAGCTTACAACAACACGCAGACTGCTTCCGTAGCCGACGCTCTTGCAGGAATGGATCCGCAGGACGGCGACATGATAAAGGGACAGTATGGATTTGCCTTGTTCGACGGCTACGAATGGACCGGCTCGCTGAAGGCTCTCACTCCCGGACAGGGATATATGCTGCAGAGCGCAAGCGCAAACGTAAGGACATTCAACTATCCTTCATCGTTGCCAGCCTATGTTCAGAAGAAAGCGGCAGCCCAGCCTAAGCAGTCCACCTTCACTCCTGTAGACCACCACAAGTATCCGAGCAACATGACCATTACAGCTCGCGTAACCCTTGACGGCATGGTGCAGAAAGATGCAGAAGTTGGAGTATTCGCAGGCGACGAGTGTCGCACGGCAGAGTTTACAGATGCCGATGGCTATGCTTACTTCACCGTACCGGGCGATGGCAAGTGCACACTGAGATTCATGCTTGCCAAGGACGGACAGACATGGCTTTCGGACGTAACACTCGACTTTGCAGAAGACGCAATATGCGGCTCTTACAAGTTGCCGTTTGAGGTGACATTCGGAAAGACCACGTTCATTGACGGCATCACAGCCGATGACGACACCAACACACGCTGGTACGACCTCAACGGTATGTTGCTTAACGGCAAGCCATCAGTGTCTGGAGTGTATATGCGCAGCACGTACGACGCAAATACGGGAATGACCGTAACAAGAAAAGTAGTGCTGAAATAAAGAACTTACAATGTCTGAACCATCAGACAAAGAATAAATAACGACAAGGCGTACAACCGAAACCGCACGGATTCAGGTTGTACGCCTTGTTGTTTGATTGAGCCTCTCACCGCTAAACTGCATTTCAGCCTAAAGTATTGTGCCAGCACTACTGATTTCTCGGATTTTATTTGTATTTTTGCCATAGTTAACCAATTAGATATGAATAAATCCAAGATTTTGATCACACTTGCCACGACGGCGCTGCTCGCTTCGTCGTGCGCCACACACCACTACACCATCACGGGCATCGAACGCTCACGCATACTCATAGACTCGCGCTATGACAACGCACAGAACCAGGAGGCTGTGGCGTTCCTGGCTCCGTATAAGGAGCGCGTGGATGCGATGATGAGTCCGGTTATGGGATATGCGGCTCACGATATGTCCACCCACAGACCAGAGAGCGAACTGTCCAATCTCCTTGCCGACGTGCTGATATGGAGCAGCAAGGCTTTCAATGAGAAGCCCGACTTCGCCGTATATAATATAGGTGGCATACGTGCTGCCATCACGAAGGGAGCCGTCACGAAGGGCGACATCCTTGACGTGGCACCTTTCGAGAACAAAATTTGCTTCCTGACGCTTACCGGCGAGGAGGTGACGGAGCTGTTCACGCAGATTGCTATGTGTAAAGGCGAAGGCGTCAGCCATGAGGTGCGCCTCGAGATTACACGCGACGGCAAGCTGCTGTCAGCCACAGTTGGCGGCAAGCCGATTGACCCGGCTGCCAACTACCGCATCGCCACACTCGACTATGTGGCGCAAGGCAACGACCACATGAGTGCGTTCAAGAAAAAGAAGGACGTGGTGTCGCCGCAAGACGAGGAGAACAACGTCAGATATCTCATCGAGAAATTCTTCCAGGACGCTCAGTCGAAGGGCAAGGAGGTAAGCTCGAAGGTGGAGGGACGCATCACCGTGAAGTAAGATAACAATGGACAATAACAAGCGAAAACACATGACATCAATGGCAATAAGAAAGATATTCGTGGCGGCGTGTCTCTGCCTCGCCACGCTGACGGCTGCAGCGCAGAAGACACTCGAAATACTCCACACCAACGACACACACTCCTGCATCCTGCCGCTCAATCCCAACCTGCAGGACACTCTCGTGGCTGGACGCGGCGGCTTCGTAAGACGTGTGGCAATGATAAATCAGGAACGCGAGAAGAATCCAGACCTCCTGCTCTTCGACAGCGGCGACTTCTCGCAGGGATCGCCGTTCTACACGATATACAAGGGCGATGTGGAGATTGGACTGATGAACATGATGAAGTACGACGCCGTAACCATCGGCAACCATGAGTTCGACTACGGACTGGACAACATGGCACGCATCTTCCGCATGGCGAAGTTCCCCGTGGTATGCGCCAACTACGACTTTACGGGCACTCCCGTCGAGGGCATCGTCAAGCCTTACGTGATTCTGAAGCGCAACGGTCTGCGCATCGGCGTTCTCGGCATCTGCCCGCAGATGTTGGGACTGGTGGACGAGAACAAGTGTGTGGGCGTGAAATACCTTGACCCCGTTGAGACTGCCGACCGCATAGCAAAGAAACTGAAGAAGGAAGAGAAGTGCGACGTGGTGATATGCCTCTCGCATCTCGGATGGGGACTGGCGCAGAACGTGGATGACGAGGAAATGATTGCCCGCAACCACGACATCGACATCGTGCTCGGCGGACATTCCCATTCTTACTTCACAACGCTGAAGTACGCTAAGAATGCCGACGGACGGATGATTCCGGACGACCAGAACGGCAAGCACGCCATCTTCGTTGGAAAGATAATGATGAAGCTGGATAAGGCTAAGTAAGAACCGTCCGACAAACAACAAACAACCGTATACCGCAAAAACAATCAAGGGTGTGCAGCCTGACCTGACGGTCGGATGCACACCCTTGACGTTTATAGGATAGTGTGATTTTACTTCTTGTTTCTGTTGGCTCGCTGCTCACGGTACTTAGCCTTCTGACGAGCCGAACCGCTGCCATGGGCACCGGTGATGTACTTCTTCTTCTTTGCCTTCGTCTTCACCTTGTCGTCGTTCTTGGAAGAGCTGCTTGCTCCACCGCGACCCCAAGAGATGCCGTTGGCAATGATTGCGTCTATATCGTCGCCTTTGCTCATAATCTGTTATTAAGAAAAATAAGAAGTTAGAATTGTTTTTATCAATGATGGAACAGGCGCACGCCGGTGAACGCCATTGTGATGCCATACTTGTCGCAAGTGTCGATGACATTGTCGTCACGTACCGAACCGCCAGCCTGTGCGATATACTCTACGCCGCTCTTGTGAGCACGCTCGATGTTGTCGCCGAACGGGAAGAAAGCGTCCGAACCGAGAGCCACACCGCGGTTCTCTGCTATCCATGCCTTTTTCTCCTCCATTGTGAGCACCTCGGGCTTCTCCTTGAAGAACATCTGCCATGTTCCGTCACGCAGAACGTCGTCATGGTCCTCAGATATATATACGTCGATGGTGTTGTCGCGGTCAGCGCGGCGGATGTTGTCCACGAAGGGAAGATTCATCACCTTCGGGTGCTGGCGAAGCCACCAGATGTCAGCCTTGTTGCCGGCGAGACGTGTGCAGTGGATGCGGCTCTGCTGTCCGGCACCGATGCCGATGGCCTGGCCGTCCTTTACGTAACATACTGAGTTCGACTGTGTATACTTCAGTGTGATGAGCGAGATGATAAGGTCGCGGATGGCGTCGGGAGTGAAGTTCTTTGCCTTAGTGGGGATGTTCTCGAAGAGCTTCGGATCGTCCAGACGAACCTCGTTGCGTCCCTGCTCGAAGGTAACGCCGAACACCTGCTTGTACTCTATCGGTGCGGGCACGTAAGCGGGGTCTATCTTTATCACGTTGTATGTGCCCTTGCGCTTTGCCTTAAGAATCTCGATAGCCTCGGGAGTGAAGTCGGGTGCGATGACGCCGTCGCTCACCTCACGCTTGATGAGGGTGGCTGTGGCAGCGTCGCAAGTGTCGCTAAGAGCCACGAAGTCGCCGTAAGCGCTCATGCGGTCGGCGCCGCGGGCACGTGCATAAGCGCATGCAATCGGAGACAACTCTATCTTCACGTCGTCAACGAAATAAATCTTCTTCAGCGTGTCGCTCAAAGGCAAGCCTACTGCGGCTCCTGCGGGAGAGACGTGCTTGAAAGACGCTGCGGCGGGCAGACCGGTGGCTGCCTTCAGTTCCTTCACAAGCTGCCATGAGTTGAGGGCATCAAGGAAATTGATGTAGCCAGGACGGCCGTTGAGTACTTCGATGGGGAGTTCGCCTTCCTCCATGTAGATGCGGGAGGGCTTTTGGTTCGGATTGCATCCGTACTTAAGTGCTAATTCTTTCATACAGTGATTATAAGAATGAAAAATATGTCTGCAAAATTACTATTTTTCCACTAAAAATCAGTACATTTGCCCCAAATATTACGCTTTAAGGACGTTATGTATTATGAATTACGCATTAAAGAAACTGTTTGACACCGTGGAACACGAGATTGGACGCATACCGCAGAAGGTTCGCGCCCTTGACAAACTCGCCCTTTACATCAAGGGCACAGAGAAACCTAAACGTGAAACTCTCGACAAGATTTCGCTGCTTGTGGGCTTCCAGAACTGGGAAGCGTTCAAGGATGCGCTTAACGGAGAGGCGGACGGACAGGAGAATTTTAAGGATTGACGCCCTTATACTACTAAAACAAACTTATGGAACATATCAAGAACATTGCAAGCCAATTCGCCATTCAGGGCACCATCAGCCAGATTTCGCCTCTCGGCAACGGTCTGATAAACGACACCTACAAGATTACGACAGCCGAACCCTCAGCGCATGACTATGTGCTGCAGCGTATCAACCATCATATCTTTACTGACGTGCCATTGTTGCAGCATAACATCGAGGTGGTGACCGGACACATACGCCGACAGCTTGAAAAAGCTGGCACGCCCGACATCGACCGCCGTGTGCTGACTTTCCTGCCCACCAAGGAGGGCAAGACTTTTTATTATGACGAGGAGAAGGACGAGTACTGGCGCGTGTCGGTATTCATCAGCAACGCCGTTACCATTGAGAAGGTGGACGAGACATCATCTTATAACGCCGGTAATGCCTTTGGTAACTTCGAGGCTATGCTTACTGACGTGGCTGACCAGCTGGGCGAAACCATTCCATCGTTCCACAACATGGAGCTGCGACGCGACCAGCTGCGCGACGTTCTGCGACGCGATCCTGTAGGACGTGCCGCTTCCGTGGCTGAATTTGTGGAGCAGATCGAATCGTATATGGACGAGATGTGTCAGGGCGAGCGTCTTCTTCGTGAGGGCAAGCTGGCTCTGCGCGTATGCCATTGCGACACGAAGGTGAACAATGTGATGTTTGATACGGAAGGCAACGTGCTCTGCGTCATCGACCTCGACACTGTCATGCCGTCGCTCTTCTCAAGCGATTACGGTGATTTCCTGCGCACAGCCGCCAACACAGTGGCTGAAGACTCGCCAGAGCTTGACAAGATTGACTTCCGAATGGACATCTTCCGCGCCTTCACACGTGGATATCTGGAGACGGCAGGGGCGTTCCTTACGCCGTTGGAAGTGTCGCTCCTACCCTACGCCGCCGAACTTTTCCCTTACATGCAGTGCGTCCGCTTCCTTTGGGACTACGTCTCAGGCGACCATTACTGGAAATGCCAGTTTGCCGAACACAATCTCGTAAGAGCACAAAACCAGTGGCAGCTCTTCCTCAAGGCACGTGAGCACGAGGAAGAGATGAAGGAGTTTATCGGTGAATGCACCAGGTAAGGAATCTGAAAATACACGAAAGCAGCCAGAAAGAACGCTTATGCTAATTAGATAAAGCGTTCTTTCAGGCTCTCATTATTCCCTCTCCGTATGTTTTGTTTATCCACAAATCGAAGAACTGTTCGTTGAGAGAATATTTGCCATGCAATTTTGTTATCACCCCGTTTGCCATCAACTGTTTAGCAGCATATTGATTAGCGCTTGCCGAAGCGAGTTTGTGTTTTTTGATGAATGCCGCTGATGTTATCTTTTCCACTTCACCTTCATTGGCAATAGCATAGAGTAATGGCTTCTGTTTCTCGGGTATGTTCGACAGCAACTCCTGAAACAGCGGTTCCTTTGCTTCTATGATGTTATTGATGGCAAGCAAGACATTCTCCATAGCGCATACGTCGCCCTCGTCCGTTATAGCGAACAGCTCATTGAACGTCTTCTGCATGCCGTAGGTATTTCCACGAAACAGACGGTAGACTGTGTCCGTCAATTCTCTTGTGACGGTGCGTCCGTAGCGTTCCATCCACGATTCCACAAAGTCGGCATACACATTATTCTCTATTGGCTTCAGTTCAAGGATGTCGGCACTATTATAGAAAGGATGGGCAGTAGACAGAAACATTTCTTGCATAATGTGGTATTCGCTGCCAGCGAATACAAATTGGCAGTTGGTCATCCCCTGTACATGTGTGCGCAAAAGAGCCTCCACGTTCTTCTCGGGGTATTTGGATATCTGCTGAAATTCGTCTATCGTAACTATACAAGGACGGTCTGCCTGTTCGAGATAGAGAAATATCTCTTCCAACGTTAGTTCCGGACGTACGATGTCGCCCAGACTAAGATTGAAAGTCGGGGTGTTAGATATCGGATCGAAACCGAACTGACCGCTAATTGATTTAAGAGTATGTATGAAAGCCATCATCATCTTCTTGCTCTTGGGCAATACTGTTTCGTATATTTTCCTGCCAAGAAGATAAGTGAATTCCTGTAGGCTCGTTGTATGAAGGATATCAATGAAGAAGGTATAGTATTCGTCTTTACCGAATTCGAAGTCATAGCAATAGCGCATCAATCCCGTCTTGCCCATTCTGCGTGGCGAAATAAGCACTATGTTATTGCCGTTATTGATAGACTTGACAATCTTGCGCGACTCCTCCACTCTGTCACAGAAGTACTCGCGTTCTATCTTGCCTGTCACCACAAATGGGTTTTTTACTCTTGCCATAATCTTAAACTATTAAATGTCTATATTATGTATGCAAAGATATAAAAAACCCATAAATTATACAAATCGTATAATAGAAATCGTATAATTATCGTTTATCACTCAAAATAGAAGTTGAGCACTATCATTTTCTGGCGGGCATCGTCCACCGACTGCGCGTATTTTAGCATGTTCTTGTCGCGCAGATCCTTGTAGTGATTGGTGTCGAGGGCGTTGCCGAGTCCGTAGACAAACTTAAGTTCGGGGCGCAACTTGAAGAAAGGCAGATAGAAGTCGCAGCCCAAGCCCACCTCCATCGAGAGATTATATCGCTTCAGCCTGAGATAATCGCTGTTCTTACCCGTAAGATTAAGCATCGGAACGACGCCAGCCATGAGGTAAGGACGGTGATTGTTGAAGCGTGGAGCGGAGAATATCAGGTCGCAAGACGTGGTGATATACGCCGACTTCATGTCCTGACGCACCTCCGCAGGGCGTCCGCTGTTGTCCACGTTGAGAAGGTCATGGAAGACAATGTGGCGTGCGCCGAAATACATTGTCGGGGCAATACGCAACTGGAAATGCTCATGCAGGCGAAACTCGCCGAGCACACCAACATTGATGCCCGGGTCCCAACGGCTCTGTTCCGTCGTGACAAGCGCCTCAGCCGTGGTGCCGTCAGCGTACGTAATGGTCTGCGGACCAACATTGCGCAGCTCTATGTCCTGCAGATGCGTACCCACAATCACACCGAAATGGAACGGGCGCAAGTCAGTATAGGGACGGTTCTGCACGGTGCGGTCCTGTGCGGACAGCCTCAACGGCAAGGCGAGGAAAGTCGCCAATAATATATATAGTATGTAATGTGCGTGTCTCATCTTAATCTATATAACGCAAAAAACTCGCGCTTATTGTGAGAGAAACCACAGGTGAGGAAGAATATGCGTATAAATATGTTAAAATCCATACCCACTTGTAGGTATATCGAAGAAAATTATTAACTTTGCAATGTCCAAAAATAGGTAGTCTGAACTAACTGCCTGAACAACCCGAACGAATTAACATTAATAACAATTTATAATAGATTTTAATTATGGCTTACGTAATTGGTGACGACTGCATCGCATGCGGTACATGTATTGGCGAGTGCCCGGTAGAGGCAATCTCTGAAGGCGAAAAGTATTCAATCAACCCTGATCTCTGCACAGAGTGCGGCACATGCGCAAGCGTATGTCCTCAGGAGGCTATCAGCCTTGGCGAGTAATTAGGGGAGCTTCATACAGTGACTGCATAGCAGGACACTACGAAAACCCATACAACGGTTGTGATATTCCGCAAAACGGATGTCACAACCGTTTTTGTTTTATATAAGTCGTGGCTTTCGATAGCTTAAAAGTTAAAAAAGCATTGAAAACTTGTGGGTTAGGCGAAAAAGTCGTAACTTTGCATCCGCTTTTCGGCGTAACCGATGACGGGAAGAAGAGTAGCCCAGTTAAGTTGCGCGAGAACGATAAAACAAATTTAATTATCAAAATTTACAATGGATTTAATTAAAGTTGCTGAAGAAGCATTTGCAACCGGCAAGAAGTTCCCGGAGTTCCGCTCTGGTGACACAATCACAGTCGCTTACAAAATTATCGAGGGTTCAAAGGAGCGTATCCAGCTCTACCGTGGCGTAGTTATCAAGATCTCTGGCCATGGCGACAAGAAGCGCTTCACCGTTCGCAAGATGTCTGGTACAGTAGGTGTAGAGCGTATCTTCCCCATCGAGTCACCGAACATCGACAGCATCGAGATCAACAAGCACGGTAAGGTTCGCCGCGCCAAGCTTTACTATCTCCGCAAGCTCACTGGTAAGAAGGCTCGTATCGCTGAGCGTCGTGTCATCACCGGCGAGTAATTCGGGACGGTTTGACCACACGAAAAGAAATAAAAAAGGATTCTGCTTTGCAGCAGAATCCTTTTTTATTTTTATATTATCATAACAAAGCAATATGGCTCATAATAAGCTAACAAGGCTAACATAGGAGGCTATGGCGTCCCGCCGTAGCCACGCAGCCTCCCATTGCTTAACGCCAACAAGCTAAAACTCCTTATGGCACCACGGCACCTTCCTGCTTCTTTCCGTCCATAAGTATGCGGAGAGGCTTGCTGAAACGCACCACACGCACGTGCTCGGTTTCTTCCACGGCGGGCATGGCGTCGAGCATGGCCTTGTGGAAGACGCCCTCGTTGCGGTTTTCGTCCACCGTGAAATAGCCCACACCGAAGGAGGTCAGGTTCTGGAAGAAGTGGGTGCCCTGACTCGGGTCAACACGGTAATTCTTCAGAGCCACCTCCACTATCACTCGCGCAGCGCTGATGTGCGGCCACTTGATCGGTATGCCCAACCACGAATCAGATGAACCCCATCGTCCCGGACCTACGAGCACGTAGCCCTGTCCACGATCCAAGTAGCCGGAGTTTATCTTTTCTATCTCGCGTGCGATGGTCGGATTCTCGGCAGCGGAGAAGTTGTCGTCCGCCTTAACGTACACCACGTCCGTGACATCCTCGCTCACACCGTGACCCAACGAATTGTGTGAACGAACCAGACAGTCCTCGTCCGGGATGGCAGCCACGTCCTCCTCGAGCATCTGCTTCGAGTCGACAATCGGACGAATCTGCAACAGATAGAACTGTCCTGTGCGGTCCTCGTTGAGGTTGCACGCAAACTCTATCTCCACGGGGCGACGCATCGACTCCGCTCCGTACTTCATCGACATCTGCAGCAGTTCTGGCAGCGGGAATACGTCCTGCTGCAACACACCTGCAAAGCTTATCACCTTACGTCCGCCGTCGTACAGTCCGTCGCGTATGACATTATCATACGGGTCGTACGTGGAGGCGATATAGGAGAGCGCATTGTCGCGTTCAGCCTCTTTTACTCTAAGGTTAAGAATATTAAAACCGTCGTCCACCGTAAAGTCATTACCCACGTGACGCGTGTCGAGCGCATAGAATCGGGTCTGCGTCTGTCGCAGCGCCGTCTCCAACTCGCTGGTCTGAAGCACCTGATGCGGATGATACGGCGACACGCGCAGCGTCTGTCCTCCGTCCACAATATACTTGCCCAGTCCGAGAGCCAGCGAAGCGATGCCCTCCTCCGCCTTCTCGTCCCCGATGGGATAATAGTTGAGCGACCGCAATACGCCGGAGAAATTGGGATAGTAGCGTCCGTCGTGCTGCTTGCCCACCACCTCCTGCAGTATCACCGCCATCTTCTCCTGGTCGATGACGTTGCTCGTGGCGGTCATATACGCCTTCGAGTCGCGATAATACACCGACGCATACACACTCTTGATGGCACACGCCAGCATCTCCAGCATGGCATACTTATCCTCCAGATACGGAATCATATACGTGGCATATATTCCGGCGAACGGCTGATAATGAGCGTCCTCGAGGAGCGACGACGAGCGGATTGCCACCGGACTCTTCGTGGCTTCGAAGAACGTGAAGAAGTCGGCGATGAGCGAGTCGGGCAACTGCGCACGCAGGAAGTGGCGCAGTATCTCTTCGTCGGAAGCGTCGCTGAGCGCTATCTGGTAAAGATTGTTCTGCTCCATGAACTGGTCGAAGACGTCCGTACACAGCACCACGGTCTTCGGAATCTGAACCGTCACGCCGGGGAACGAACTGAAGTCGGGGTGCATCTTTATGATATTGTCAAGGAAAGCCAGACCTCTACCCTTTCCTCCGAGCGATCCGTCGCCGATGCGGGCGAAGTGCGAGTACGAGTCGAACTTCATACGGTCGAACACAGCCACCACGCCGATGTTCTTCATGTGGCGGTACTGCACGATGGCGTCGAAGATAATCTCACGGTGAGCGGTGACGTCCTTCAGACGTTCCCACGTGATTTTCTTCAGGAAGTCAGACACGGGGAAGATGGCACGCGCCGATAGCCAGCGGCTCATGTGGTTGCGCGAGATATGATAGAGCATCGAGTCGTCCGGAATGCGGAATATGTTGTCCTGCAGTTCCTTCAGGTTATGTATGCGCATAATCTCCGCCTTCGTCTTCGGGTCGCGGAAGATGAAGTCGCCGAAGCCCATGTGCTCCTCCATGATGGATCGCAGGTCCAGCGACATCTTCTTCGAGTTCTTGTCTACGAAGTGGAATCCTTCAGCCTCAGCCTTAGCCCTGTTCTCCGTCTCCGAGCTTTCCATGATGAGCGGCAGGAAGGGCGCCCGCTGATGGATGACGCGCAGAAGCTTAAGTCCCGCCTCAGGGTCCTTCACGCCACCGAGCGGAAAGCGCACGTCGCTGATTACGCCGAGCACGTTGTCGGCATACTTATCGTAAAGCGCCAGCGCCTCCTCATAGTTGCGTGCGAGCACCACCTTGGGACGTCCGCGCATACGCAGCGTGGCGGCATGGCGGTTGAGCGCCTCCGTGGAGAAGCGCTTGCTCTGTGCGAGGATGTAGCTGTAGAGATTGGGAAGAACAGAACTGTAGAAGCGGATGCTGTCCTCCACGAGCAATATCATCTGCACGCCACCCTCCAGTATGTCGTGCTCGAGGTTCATCTTGTCCTCTATGAGCTTTATGATGGAGAGGATGAGGTTGGTGTTGCCGAGCCAGCAGAACACATAGTCGAAGATGCTGAGGTCCTCGTTCTGCATGCGCTTCGTTATGCCGTGCGAGAAAGGCGTGAGCACCACGTAGTGCATATCCGGAAATCCCGCCTTTATGTCCCTCGCCACCGAGAACGCGTCGTTGTCGGCATTGCCCGGCATACAGATAACGAGGTCGATGTTCATGGTGCTGAGCACCTGATAAGCCTCCTCCGTGGTGCTCACCTGCGTGAAGGTTGGCGGATAACGTAGTCCGAGCTCCACATACTCGTTATAGATTTTCTCCTCCACACGTCCGTCGTCCTCCAGCATGAAGGCGTCGTACGGATTGGCGACGATAAGGACATTATAGATGCGACGCATCATAAGATTGACGAACGTCACATCCTTCAGATAAAACTGGCGATATTCCTGCGGTATCATAGATTCGGTTCCTCCCTAATAATTATAGTTGAAAGATTGTTTAAACAATACAAAATTAACGATTTTGCCCCAAACTAAGCAATTCGGTGGCAAAGAATTATGTAATTTGGAAATTTAGGGTTACCTTTGTAAGACTTTAAGACTACTCAAAAAGGCAAGATGAAGAGATTCCTTGATTTCTTGATAGCTTGTGTGTGTATTATTGTCTTTGCGCCGCTCTTCGTCATATGCTTCATTGCCATATTGCTGGAAGACGGACAACCTGCCATTTACAGCCAGGAGCGCATAGGACTGCACGGCAAGCCATTCAATATATACAAATTCCGCAGCATGCGTCGTGACGCCGAACAGGAGGGTCCGCAGCTGCTGCTCGACGGAGCCATGAACGACCCGCGCCTCACGCGTGTGGGTAGGTTTCTGCGTGCCCATCACCTTGACGAGCTTCCCCAGTTGTGGAATGTTCTGCGAGGCGATATGGCTTTCATCGGCTATCGTCCAGAACGCAAGTTCTACATCGACCAGATTATGGAGCGCGACCCGCGTTACGAACTTCTCTACAAGATCCGCCCGGGCGTCACTTCTTACGCCACGCTTTACAACGGATATACGGACACCATAGAGAAGATGCTGCGTCGTCTGGAGCTCGACCTCTATTATCTTGAGCACCAATCAATGTGGTTCGACACCAAGGTACTGTTCAAGACGTTCATAAGCATTATCTTCGGAAAGAAATTCTGATTTATCCTAACTCTTCGGCGGTTCCGCCGAAGACAATATTTGCATTTCTAATGCTCAATACTCCTCGTTCAGCGCACAAAGAAAACCTTGGTGCGAAATTTTCGAGTTTTGAGCGTGCAGCGATAGCGTACTGATGCACAGAAGGTTATACGGCTAAGAAAAGAAGTGTGCAATGAATGGTGGAGCTAAACATGCATCATTGGGTTGCAATAGTGCCACTTTTGCACTCCAATAGTGGCGCTTTTATCATACAATAGCGCCACTTTTACACTCTAATAGTGGCACTATTGGACTGTAAAAGTGGCTCTTTTGTATATTATGGGCTCAACAACGATGAAAAAACCCCACAAAAACGACCTAACAAATCTCTAAAACCGATTTTTATTTTGTAACAGGTTTTTACTCTTTTGTACGATATTTGCATGAGACATGAAGGCATGTCTACATGTCTAATCATTTCTTCACTCGCTTCACGCCGTCCACGATGTAGATGCCGGCAGGGAGTTCGTTCCATGACTGGGTCTGCTTCACGCCCTGAACAGTGAAGATGCCCTTCTTACGTGCGGGCACGTCTGCTGTGATGTCGTTGATGCCGCTCGCGTCTTGCTCAATCACCACCTTGGCGGTGACCACCTCGCCGTTGAGCGCAACGGCTTTCTTCCCTGCGTCGTACACAGCACCTTCCGGCTGCTTGATGGAGCATCCGTCAAGCACCAAGTTGGCGATGTCGCAGATTGAGCCTGTGGGGCCTGTAGCTTCCACGTGAGAGTTGCGTATGGTGAGCACCTCTTCTGCCACGTTGTCGTTTGCTGATATGCCCCAGTCGCCTTCTGCCTCCAACCAGCAGTTGACGATTTCGAGCGGAGAGCTTTCAAAAAGCACGGCGCATCTGTCGTTCGTTACGCTGAGCTTAGAACCGCTTTCGCCCTTGATAGCTGTCGACTCGCACAGATATATGCCAGCTGAGTTGGTGACATTAATGGTGTTTGTGCCGATCAACCTAATCACAAGGTCTTTGTATGTATTGTTGTAGATAGCATTACTGCCATCTGCCTCAATGGTGGCGTTCACAAGAGTCAAGGTCTTGGTGTCGGGGTCGAAAGAGACGTTGCCGCTCACTCCCTCAATAATGCTGAGGTCAGCACAGTTTTGGGTTGTCACATCCTTGCCGGCAATCAAAATGCCATAGTTTTCTGGCTGAACCACCACCTTGTCGGTGACCTTCACGCCGTTGAGCGCCACGGCATGCACATTTGCGTCGAAGGCAGCACCAGCAGGTTGGGTGATGGAGCACCCGTCCAGAACGACGTTTTGGAAGTCGCAGAGCGAACCGTTGCTGCCAGTAGCCTCAACGTATGCATTGCGCAAGGAGAGCATTTCACCACTCTCGCCATTATTTCCTCCTATGCCATATAAACCTTCCGTATACAGCTTGATACCTACAATCACAGCCTGCGAATTGTAGGCATATATTCCTGCAGATTCAGCGCTTTTCAATCTGAGGGTTCCTGATCCGCCAATTCTGCAAGGAGACGCCCAGCCTGTAATACATACATTTTCTGTCGTAATACTGTTGTCGCCAAGCACCTCAATGTTCAATCCTTCGCTGCTATTAATAAAAATACCATTATCGACATTATCGATGGTAGCATCCTGCATCGTGAGGGTATTCGTCTCGGGATTGTAGCTAATCTTTCCCTCCACTCCCTCAATGACACTGAGGTCCTTGCAGTTTTCACTCGTCACCTCCACGTCGGCAATCTTAAGGCCGTAGCTGTCTTGCGCCATCGCTAACGCTGACGACATCATCATTAATATAAGCATGAAGAACATGCGCATCCAGGCTCCGCCTCTTGAAGAACTCTCAAGAAGCCGCTGGATGACTTGATGGTTAGTGTTTAGTTTTTTCATAATCAGTTGGGTTTAGTATGTTAAACAAGTTTTTGTGTTGTGCCATACCCGAAAGAGGCGTGGTTTACGTTTGCAAAGAAAGCGGTTTTACGCTCAAGTCAGTAGGATATTTCTTACAAAAAATGGCCAATTCTTAACAAAATAGCCCCACTTGTGAATTTAGCGCGTGAATTGACAAACAGACAAGGCTAACTTAGGAGGCTATGGCGTCCCGCCGTAGCCACGCAACCACGACCATAAGCGGAAAAACATATAAAAACACAAGATTACACAGGAGGTAAAGTCAAAAGTAAGAACTTAAGCAAAAGTCAATAAATAACAAAGCAAGGATGCCCGCAGCTCCTACTGTATGCCTTGTTAATCACATGATTTTATAACCTTGTGTTTTTCTATGTTTTTTCCGCTTGTGCTTTTCGAGAGAGGCAACAGCCTCTCATTCATTTATGGCATATATGGTCGTGAGAACTTGTTCTCACAAGACCATATAGGACATAAAGGAATTGCCGAAGGCTCGAAAAGCACAAGCGGACTGTGGAGTCTGGTTTTTGTCAAAGCCCTGCCTATTCGGCCAGCAAATGTCTGGCACGCTCTATAATGGTGTCCTCACCCTTCAGCAGATCGTCCTGCGAGAGACCGACGTTGTAGTCGGGGTCGATGCCGAATTCGGTGGACTCGCCGTCCTTGTCGTACATGGGGCATGCGGAGAAACGGACGCTCCAGCCGTTGGGCAGTTCAGAAGAGAAGGGCATGCCGGCACCGCCACCCGTGCGGTCGCCGACGACGATGACATTGGGGAAGCACTTCATGTACTTCACAAATTCGTTGGCGGCGCTGTATACGGCACGGTTGGTCAGGACAGCCACACGCTTCTGCCACCGCAGACCCTTCGACGGCTTGAGGCGCTGCTCCGCCATCTTCGAGAAGTCGTTACGACCCTTACCCGTCTTGTGCTGCATATATCCGACGAGCGTCTCCTCGTTGGTGAATCTTGCCGCCAGCTGTTCGGCACTCGTCACAAGTCCACCGCCGTTGTCGCGGATATCCACGATGAGAGCGTTGCACGTGGCGAGATACATCATCACGTCGTCAAGATTGCCCTCCCCCATCGGATTGGCGAAGGACGGGCAGCGGACGTAGCCGATGTTGTCGTCGAGGATGCGATAACGCAAGCCCGAGGCAATGCGATAGTCGGTGCCGAGATAGCGCGAGAGGAGCGTGTCGCTGACGTTGGAGGGATAGTCCTCATGCCACGACCAGTAACGCGCCACGTCCCACGACGCATACATGTTGACGTGTCCGTCACGCAGCTCGCCGAGCATATTGCCGAGCACCTCAAAGAGCTGCACGGACGTCATGTGGTCGTCAATCTGACGTGAGTAACGCTCATGCACCTCGTCCCAGTCCAGTCCGTACGCCTTCTTCTTATAGTCGAAGAAGCAGTAATGCTCGTCCACAGCGCTCCATAGAGCCTCGAAGTTGCCACGCGGATTGTCGGCATACTCGTCCTCGTCAACGCATGAGGAAAGCATGCAGAGACAAACCGCGCAGCAAAGGCCAAGGAGCATCTTGAGTGATGTGTTCCTTATATACATTATATATACGTTATTGTTGTTTACTTCATTAACTTAATGTTTCCGTTGGTGTCTAACGCTACGACGTACGTCTTGCCAGCCTTTGTGGAGAAGCGAAGCGTCTTGTCAGCGTAACGCACCTCACACGGCTCGCCTGAGCCGGAGCGGATAACGGCTTTCTGGAGCTTGCCGCCTTCCCAATGGATGTCCACATGGAAGTTGCCCCTTGCACGCAGACCCGTCACGCTTCCCTTTGCCCATGCGTCCGGCAGGGCGGGGAGCAGATGAATGAAGCCCATGTGACTCTGGAGCAACATCTCCGTGACGCCGGCTGTTCCGCCGAAGTTGCCGTCTATCTGGAACGGAGCGTGCGTGTCCCAAAGGTTGTCGAGAGTGCCGTTCTTCAGCAGGTTGCCATAGAGAGTGTAGGCATGGTTGCCGTCATGCAGACGTGCCCACTGATTGAGCTTCCATCCCATTGACCATCCTGTGGCTCCGTCGCCTCTATGCTCGAGCACCACCTTTGCTGCCTTAGCCAGTTCGGGTGTGGTGACGGGCGAAACGGTATGGCCTGGGTGGAGTCCGAAGAGATGATTGACGTGGCGATGCTCGTCCTTCGGGTCGTCGATGTCTTTCGACCATTCCATCAGCTGTCCGTAACGTCCAATCTTATACGGAGCCATGTGCTTCAGAGCGTCCTCCCACTGGCGGCGCTCCTTGGCGTCCTTGCCAAGTGTGCGGTTTGCCTGAACAGCGTCGAGGAGAATCTCGCGGATGACGGCGTGGGCGAAGGTGGCTCCCTCATCCACGGGTCCGTGTTCGGGCGAGGTGGACGGTGCGGCTGTATATACTCCGTCGGGACGATGCCACAGATAGTCAGCGGCAAAGTCGGCGCTTCCCTTCAAAATGTCATAATATTCGGCGAGGAAACGACGGTCGCGGGTAAAGTCATAATAGTTCCAGAGATGAGTGGCGAGCCACGGTCCGGCAAACGGAGAGAAGTTCCACGACATGTCCTCACTGGAGAGCGGTGTGGTGAATCCGAAGATATTGCCCGACACGGATGTGGTCCATCCACGTGTACCGAAGTATGACTTTGCCGTCACTTCTCCGGGCTTGATGAGCGTGCGGATGAAGTCGAAGAGGGGCTGCTCGCATTCGGAGAGCGCCGTCGGGCAAGCCGGCCAATAGTTCATCTGCAGGTTTATGTTGTTGTGATAGTCCACTCGCCATGGTCCGTCCACATTGTTATGCCATACTCCCTGAAGGTTGGCTGGCATATCGCCGGGGCGCGACGATGAGATGAGGAGGTAACGGCCGAACTGATAATATAGTTGCTCGAGGTATGGATCCTTGGATCCCTGACGGTAAGCCTCAAGGCGGCGGTTGATGGGCATGTCGGTGAAGGTGGTGTTGTCGCCCATGAGGTCAAGGCTTACGCGACTGAAGAGGTTATGGTAGTCGGCATAATGCTCCTTGAACAGACTGTCATAGCCTTTGTCCGCAGCCTTATCGAGCCACGTAGCGGTGGTGGCAAGCGGATTGACACCGACGTATGCCTTGGGGTCATGGAAGTCGGGGTCGTAGTTGGCGCGATAGTCCGTGTCGGCAGTGATGAGGAACACCACCTCATCCGCTCCCTTTACCGTGATGCGTCCGCCCTCGTTGGTCAACGTACCGCCGTGGTTAATGGCCTTTATACGGATGGCGTACTGCATGTCGTTGTTGTCCAGACGGGCGTTCCACAGCAGGGCGTCAGATCCTACGGCGGTCATCTTGCCCTCCGAAACGGGGTTGGGGGCATACGAGAAGGTGAGGTTCTGCATGCCTTTCTGAGATGCCTTGAAGCGTACGGCAAGGACATTGGCGGGGCGGCTGACGAAGTATTCGCGACGATAGTAAATTCCGTCTTTGCTGAACTGCACGACGGCAAGGGCAGAATCGAGCGAGAGCGAACGGCGATAACCAGTCATTCCGACGGCGCTAAGCCCGGTCTCTACGTAGAATTCGCCAGCTGTGGTGAAGCTTCCGAAGCGGAACGGATCCTCAGCGTACGACTCGTAGGGCACTTCACTGTTAAAGTTCTTCTTAGTCAGTTGTGAGGCACGCTCCCAGTCGTTCTCGGCAAACGCCTTGCGGATGTCGGCGATGACATGCGCCGACTGCTTGTTGACGTTCCAGTAATAGTCGGCTCCCTTCTTGGTGTTGGGACCTCCGCGCCACAGCGTCTTCTCATTGAAGGTGATGCGCTCAGCCTCAACGGAGCCGAGAACATTGGCACCAAGCGAGCCATTGCCTATAGGCAGCGACTGCGACTCCCAGTCTGAGTCGGGATTGGTGGCGGTGTCGCCGGCAGAGATGGGCTTCTTGCCGTTGGTGAAGTTCTCAGGATGGCCGCCATACCAGATGGCTTGTCCGCGCAGAGATACGGGACTGTCAAACCAGTAAGAAAGGGGCGTATGGGTTTGTGCAGTAGTTGTCAGCGGAGACAACAAGAAAAGAGAATAAAGAGATAATAGTTTCATACTTTTGTTTTAGTTGGATTAGTCGGATGAAGGCGAGAATGTGTCGTGACACATTCTCGCCTTTCATCTATTTATTTCTGTATTTTAATGGTCTTGCCATTGGCGTAACGCACGATTGTGACGCCCTTGGCAGGTGCGTTCAGACGGCGTCCGTCAAGCGAGTAATAGCCTGTAATGGCAGAGTCAGCGCTGTCAGTGATTTCCTTGATGCCGGTCTCTGAATTGTCATTGCCTACGCGGCACTTGGCAGCATTGTCGATAACAGTCTTTGTTACAGCCTTGGTGTTCGGATCGATGGTGCTGCAGATAATCAATGCGCAGACGTTCAGCTTGGAGCGGTCCTGAATGAGGTTGTGCTGTGAGATATTCTCGAACGTAACAGTGGGATTCTGCATTTCGCCTACGGTGTAAGGAGCTGTCAGCGAGCCTTCCACACCATACTCAACGCCCTTGCTGGCGATGGCAACCTGATTGAACGTCAGACCACTCACCTGTGAAACGCCGCCCAAGAAGGGAGCGTATTCCTCCGGCAGTCCTTCGATGCCGTCCCATTCGCCTGCGGCAACATTTTGTACCCACTTGTCGTTCTTCAGTCCGTCGGCAGTAAGCACATAAGCCACCTCGTACTTGTCGTTCTCGGCAGTGGGGAGGCACGGCAGCACGTCTGTTGAGACGATGATGTTATTGCCGCTTTCGTCGAAGTTAGCCTTTACGTTGATGTCGAAGCTGGCAGTCTGATTCATAGCCATATAGTATTCGCCCTCACCGGTGTAAGAGTTCACCTTTTCATAACGGTTAAACGTAATATACGGTCTGCCTGTCCATTTAGACATTAGTTCTGTATATGCGTTTGTCCTCATTGCGTCGTCGTGGATGGAGATGCCGATAAAGTCGTCCGGATGGATGCGCTCCATATACTCCATAATGGCAATGCCGCGCGGACAGTACTGACACCACAGTCCGGTAACATCCTCAAAGACAACGCGCTTCTTGGGAGCCTGCAGCACGGTGCTGCGTGTGATGATGGTATACGGTATTGTTGCAGAGTTGTATTGACCGTCCACAAGCGTAATGTTGAGCATCACGTCCGATTCACCGATGGTCTTACCGGGCTTGATGGGGATATTCACATCCAGCATACTGCTGAAAGGAGTCTCGAAGTCCATGTTGATAGGCTCGGAAGTCTCGTTCGACTCATAATCGTAAAGCGTATACGTAATCTGGCTTACGGGATTGGTTCCCCAGTTCATAAGTCGGATTGGCACGTTCACGTATTCGTCAGAAGGAGTGACGGTCACCTTAGGTTGCAGCTGCGTCGGCGCAACTGAGTAAGTTTGTGCCGCCACATTGAGTGACATCGTAGTCAGCATCACGAAGAGAAGCGTGATGAAATGGAGTAGTCGTTTGGTCATAGTAATATGTAATTAATAATGAAAATATGGATTTATTTAAATGCAAAACGGTGCCTATACGCGAAGATTACTTCCGCATAGACACCGTTTTTTATATAAGATTATAGCTGAATTTCAACGACACGGTCTATTTCGGTCGGCAAGTTATCGAAGCTGATAACTACGCCGCCCTGACATTTCTGTATCTTTACTGCGCGACGGCTTACGAAGTCGACAGCGCTGCGCACCTTCTTGTTGCCAAGCGGCAGGAAGAGCGACTTGTCCTGGAGGTTAAGGATATGCACGAAGAGGCGGTTGCCCTTCTGCGTTGTCACTCCCCAGTCATGCGGAGCGATGAAGCCTCCGCGTGTGCCATAGATGGTCTCGCCGTACACCTTCATCCACTCGCCCATCTTCTTGAGTCGCTCCACAGCCACTTCAGGAAGGCATCCGTCGGGCTGCGGGCCGATGTTCATGAGGAGGTTGGCGTTGCGTCCGGCTGCTCCGACGAGGTAATGAACGAGAGTGGTGTCTGACTTATAGTTCTGGTCAGTGATCTTATATCCCCACATGCCGTTCATCGTCTCGCAAGTCTCAAGAGGCAGACGCGAAATCTGCTGACCAGAGAGTCCGGCAGTGTTCTCACCGGGCAGGTCGCGCTCGAACATCTGGAAGTCCTCGCCTTCGAACGGTGTCTGGTGATGGTTGTTGCCGATAAGGCAGGCTGGCTGCAACTTATGGATAAGGGCATACTGCTCGGGCAGCTGCCAGTCGAACGACGGGTTCTGGTCCTGATCCCACCAGCCGTCAAACCAGATTGCTCCCACCTTGCCGTAGTTGGTGAGCAGCTCTGTCAGCTGATTGTTCATAAACTGATAGTAGCTCTTCCAGTCGCCATTGGGATTGGGACGTCCTGTTCCTCTACCCGTACGGCCCCACGGAGCATCCTCACGCCACCAGTCGATGTGTGAGTAATAGAAGTGTATGCCGATGCCCTGCTTGTGACACTCGTCAGCAAGCTCCTTAACGATGTCGCGCTTGAACGGTGTGGCGTCCACGATGTTATAATCCGAATACTTGGTATGGAACATCGAGAAGCCCTCGTGGTGTCTGGTGGTGAAGCATATATACTTTGCACCTGAAGCCTTGATGGCTGCCACCCAATCGTGCGCGTTGAAACGTGACGGATAGAATCCGCCAGCCAGTTTCTGATACTCGCGATAGTTGAGGTCCTTGTTGGTCATTGTCCACTCGCCGGTGGCGAGCATGCTGTAGAGACCCCAGTGAAGGAAGATACCGAACTTGGCATCCTGAAATTCCTTGCGTGCCTCAAGATTCTCTGCTGTGGGTACGTAATGGTCCTCTGCGGTAGCCTTCGGCGTAACCGAATAAGCCCCCATTGCCACCGAAATGGCAAGGAGGGCTGATGTGATACATCTTTTCATACAATGATTTATTGGGGTGAAGAGACGTACTGTATTACTTAACGGCAATGCATTCCACCTCTACCAATGCGTCCTTCGGAAGAGTCTTCACGGCAACGGCTGAGCGTGCCGGGAACGGCTGTGTGAAGAACTCAGCGTAAACCTCGTTCATAGCGCCGAAGTTGGCCATGTCTGAGAGGAACACTGTGGTCTTAACGACGTGAGAAAGGTCGACACCTGCCTCGCGAAGGATGTTTTGTGCGTTGGTGAGCGACTGACGTGTCTGCTCCTTTACACCACCCTCAACGAATGCGCCCGTAGCGGGATCGATGGGTAACTGACCTGATGCGAATACCATGCCGCCTGCCTCGATAGCCTGTGAATAGGGACCGATTGCTGCAGGAGCCTTGTCTGTACTAATCTGCTTGTTCATAGTTGTAATGATATTATTTTTAGGGTTTATATATGTTACTTATTGTGAGCTTATATGTGCTACTGTTATGTTTGCTTGGCATTGCTGCCGATGCTTACAGCGTGTAGTCTACGAGTTTGAAGCCCCGCTTTACCAGCTCGTCCTTTATCTGACGGATATGCTCCTCGTTCTTTGTCTCTGCCTGAAGACGCAGGATGCAGGAGTTGACATCTTCGCTGTCGGCGTTGCGTTCGTGATTGACACGCACCACGTTGGCGCCAAGCTCCGCGAACACCTTGCTTACGCCGAGCATCTGACCGGGCTTGTCCTCCAGTTCGATGCACATCGAGCAGGTGCGGCCGCTCTTGGCAAGTCCACGATGGATGACACGGTTAAGGATGGTAACGTCAATGTTTCCGCCGCTTACCACGCAGACTGTCTTCTTGCCTTTCACCGGCACCTTATTGAACATCACGGCAGCCACGCTGGCGGCACCGGCTCCTTCTGCCACCATCTTCTCGCTCTCAATGAGCTGCAGGATGGCAGCGCAGATTTCGTCCTCGCTGACTGTGACAATCTCGTCTACGTACTTCGAGCATGTCTCGAAGGTTATCTTGCCCGGCTGCTTTACGGCGATGCCGTCGGCAATGGTTGAAACAGAAGGCAATGCTTCCTGCTTGTGATCGTTTATAGAGCGTACCATGCTGGCTGCTCCAGCCGCCTGAACACCATAGACTTTCACTTCTGGATTGAGCGACTTGACGGCAAAGGCGATGCCTGAAAGCAGACCACCACCTCCTACCGGCACCACGACAGCTTCTATGTCGGGCAGCTGGTCGAGAAGTTCCAAGCCTATGGTTCCCTGTCCTGCAATAACGTTCTCATCGTCGAAGGGATGGATGAAGGTGTAGCCGTGCTCGTCACGCAGACGAAGGGCTTCCTGATAGGCGTCGTCGTATACGCCCGGCACAAGTTTGACGTCTGCACCGAGACGCTTCGTAGCCTCAACCTTACTTATCGGGGCTCCCTCCGGCAGACAGATGAGCGACTTGATGCCCATTGCTGTAGCTCCAAGCGCCACGCCCTGTGCGTGGTTGCCTGCTGAGCACGCAATCACACCCTTTGCCTTCTCCTCGTCGGAGAGCTGCGAAATCTTATAATAGGCTCCACGTATCTTGAAAGAACCTGTGAGTTGCAAGCATTCCGGCTTGAGATAAACGTCACATTCCGTGTTTATTTTCGGGGCGTGTACCAGGGCAGTCTTACGTATTACCTTACTGAGGACGTAGCGTGCCTTATAGAAGTTGTCCAAATTCAGCATATTATCCTTATTATGTTACTTAATGTATGTTTTTCAGTCGCAAAAGTAAGCATTTATTCGGATATAGCCAAACTTTCGTATCAACTTATATATAATATATGTCAGAAACCACCGTATATGAACGGCTGTACATCTTCCGTCGCCATCTGCAACGCCATCTGCATGCAGACGATGAAGAGCACAAGCTTCACTGCCCACGGCAAGGTGACGAATCGCGCCTGAAGACGCTGGTATTGTCTCTCAGACACGAAGTAGGTGAGCATGACGGCGATGACCGATACGGTCCACATGGTTCGCGCATTGAAGAACGGCACGAGATAGTCCATGCTGAAGTCTGCCGCTATCTTATTGTATAGGTCGGTCAGGTGCGCCATGTCCTTGGCACGGAAGAACGACCATGCGAAGCATACATATACATAGGTGAGCGTCCAGCTAATGGCGTTGCCCCACAAGGTGGAGGGGAACGAGAAGTGGAGCTGGCGGCTGAAGAACTTATGTATGGCAAGTCCTAAACCGTGAAGGGCGCCCCATATCACGAACATCCAGGAAGCACCGTGCCAGAGTCCTGCCACGAGCATCGTGATGATGTTGTTGACATACATGCGGACTGTGCCGCGACGATTGCCTCCGAGGGGTATGTAGAGATAGTCGCGAAACCACGTGGAGAGCGATATGTGCCAACGGCGCCAGAAGTCGGTAAGGCTGAGCGAACGGTAAGGGAACCAGAAGTTGTCCGGAAGCCAGAAACCGAGTATGGCTGCCGTGCCGATACTAAGGTCGCTATAGCCCGAGAAGTCGAGATAAATCTGGACGGGATAGCCCACAAGGGCTGCCGCACACTCGAAACCTGAGAAGCCCTGAGGACCGTCGAACACCCAACTGGTGAACTGTCCGATATAGTCAGCGAGCATGTTCTTCTTCACCACACCGAGCATGATGAGCCACAATCCCACCCATACCATACGGCTGGAAGCCTGCTCATTGCGACGCAGACGAGGGATGAGGTTCTTGGCGCGGGTGATGGGTCCGGCAAGAAGCAGCGGGAAGAACGTCAGATAAAACATAAACTCCAACAACGTGGCATCGCCATCGAAGCGGCGACGATAGACGTCCACGGCGTAACTGATGGCTTGGAACGTGTAGAACGAGATGCCCACCGGCAACGCTATCGAGGCAAAGGAGAAGTTGGTGGAGAGCATTGCTCCTATAACGTCGTTCATGAAGAACGAAGCGTACTTGAAGTAGCCGAGCACTCCGAGGTCAACGACGACGAGCAGCGTGAGCAATGCCTTGCGGGCAGCTCCCTCACGCGTCTTCATCTCCTGTGTAAGAGCATAGTTGAAGCACGCCGTGGCTGGCAACAGCCACATCAGCGCACCGTTGAGTTTATAGGCAAAGAAGAGGTTGAAGGCAATGACGTATAGCATCATCGCTATCTTTGATCTCTGCCTTATAAGGGTGAAGACGGCGAGAAACGCTACAAGCGCCATCTGCACGGTTATGTCTGTATAGTCCATTATCTTGGATTGGTGTCAGTCTGTAACTTAATTATGAACACTATGTGGCTGGCATACATCACTGCTTACTGCGCGTTGTCTGCAGCTGGAGCCTTTGCAGGAGCCTCAGCTTTGGCTGCAGACTTGGCTGCGTCAGTCTTGGCAGAGCTCTTCGCAGCGTCGGTCTTGGCAGGATTCTTGGCATTGGGCTTTGCGCCGTCAGCATGTTCTGCCGTGGCATGATGCTGTGTTTCAGCCTGGGGCTTTGCTGTATGCACGTCAGATGCGGGCGTTGCAGAGTTGTCATCAAGAATCAATGACGGCTCCTCTTCAGCCTGTGCGGGCAGCGGGTCGGCACGATGTGCGGATGTTTTCGGGGTCTTGCCTACAAACAGCTGGCGATAATGCGCATTGCGTTTCTCCGGCTTTTCGAGCAGGAACGGATGTGCAGCCTTTCCACTCTTAAGCCATGAAACCAAATAGTCTGTCCATACAACACCACCATGATAGGTAGGATGACGTCCGTCCTTCTGTCTCGGGAGTTTCAGTCCCTTCGACAGGAAGAAGTGGCGCTTGCCTGACACCTGTTCAAGGACAGTGTTGATGCCCTTGTCCTCAGCCCAGTTTGGAGGACCGACCCATGTGTAAGGTACCTTACCGACTTTCTGAATGATGGCCTCAGCACGACGACGGATGTTCTTCAGGTCTGCTGAATAAAGTTCGTTGCTGCCCAGACATATAAACACGTGTGTGGGATTGACGGAGCGCATATAGCGGACAAGAGTGTCGGTTTCCGACCATTGTTTTGTGCCCGAACCGTTCCATGTCACGCAGGTCAGCGTATGTCCGTTCTTATTAGCGTAGTCAGAAAGACGGAGTGCAAGAAGCTGAGTCATTGAGTCGCCGAAGATCAGCAGACGCTGCTTGGTGGTGTCCACAGCCTCTGCCGGAGCATTATCGTCCTCCGCCGCTGCCTCAATGTCGTCCGACTTCTCTCCTGCTACAGCAATGGACGGTTGTCCTATCTGCTTTAGATGCAAGGCGTCAGCTACGGAGTCTGGCACCATTGAGTAGCCAATGAAGTAGACAAGTGCGATAACGAATATCGAAATGAGTTGTAGTGTGGGTTTCACTTTCTTACAATTGTATGAATATGATTTAAAGATACTGCGGCAGCTCGAAGAGTCGTGTTCCGTTACTTCCCTTCACAAGGATGTACATTCCCTGCGGCTTGTGCTCCGCAATGGCTTCTTTCACCTGCGATACGTTGTCGAACTTGCGGAATGTAGCTGGTGTAGAGCAGTTCTCAAACTCCTCTCCTACGAGCCATACCTGCTCCAATCGCATGGCGGCAAGCTGGTCAACGATGCGCTGATGCTCGTCGTGCGAGACGCTTCCAAGCTCTTTCATGTCGCCGATGATGCACATCTTGTGCTGTGCCTCGATGGTTTCGAAGTTGGCGAGGGCGGCAGCCATACTTGTAGGGTTGGCATTATATGCGTCAACGATAAGACTGTTGCTCTCTGTCTTCTCAAACTGTGAGCGGTTGTTGCTCGGCACGTAGGCGGAAAGGGCATGGCAAATCTGCGACGGAGCCACATCGAAATACGTTCCGATGGTTACTGCTGCAAGCATATTGGCGAGATTGTAGTCGCCGATAAGGTGTGTTGCTACGTCGTAAGCAGTGTGGTCAGCGTCCTTGCGGGCGTCGTTCCACTGGAAGCTGAGCATCGGTTCACAGCTGACAGCGTGTCCTTTAATGGCAAGCCCAGCCTCATCGCCACGTCCGTACGACGTAAGCGGAAGGTCGTGCGAGATGCCCTTAAGATACTGGTTGTCGTTGTCAATGAAGACGGTGCGTGGATGCGCTGCGACGAAGCTGTCATGCCCGGCGTTGGCTGCGGTAGCACGTGGCTCCACGATGTGGGCACGCATAAAGTCGTAAAGTTCGCCCTTTGTGCGGATGACGCCCTCGAACGATCCGAAACCCTGTAAGTGGGCGCGTCCCACGTTGGTGATAATGGCATAATCGGGCTCTACAATGTCAACGAGAGTTTTGATGTCGCCGGGATGCGACGCTCCCATCTCCACAACGGCAATGTCGTGCTCGGGACGCAGACGCAGCAATGTCTTGGGCACACCGATGTCGTTATTGAAGTTGCCCTGTGTGAAGAGCACGTTGTATTTCTCGCCGAGAACAGCCGAAGCAAGTTCCTTTGTGGTGGTCTTTCCGTTGGTTCCTGTAATGCCAATCACCGGTGTGCCGAGCTGACGGCGGTGGTAACGGGCGAGGAGCTGTAGGGTCTGGAGACAGTCATCTACGATGATGAAACGGCTGTCGCCATCCACGGCGTACTCCGATTCGTCAATGACAGCGTAGGCGCAACCCTTCTCAAGGGCTACAGCTGCAAACTTGTTGCCGTCGAACGAAGCGCCCTTGAGGGCGAAGAAAATCGAACCGGCAGGACAGTCACGGCTGTCGGTGGTGATGGTGGGGTGTTGCTCGAAGAGCTTGTAGAGTTCGGATAATTCCATTTTTTACAGTTACTGTAAGTATCTATTTATATATGTATATTGCTATCGGATGATGGTTCATCAGAGCGACATCTCCTTAGAGAGGATGTTCTCGAGTTTCTCAGCGGAGAGCCTCAACTGGAAGGTTCCCTTTATAGCCACGGAAATGCCTCCCGTCTCCTCGCTGACAACGATGGCAATGCAGTCGCTGTCCTGCGATATGCCGAGAGCGGCACGGTGGCGCAAGCCAAGTTCTTTTGGTATGTCGTGGTTGTGACTGACGGGCAGGATGCATCCTGCAGCACGTATGCGCTTGTTCACTATCACCATCGCACCGTCATGAAGCGGCGAGTTCTTGAAGAAGATGTTCTCGATGAGCCGCTGATTGATGCGTGCGTCGAGGACGTCTCCCGTGTCGACAATGTCGTCAAGACTGATGGCACGCTCAATAACTATGAGCGCACCAACCTTACCTCTGGACAAATCCATACACGCCATCACGATGGGCATGATGGTTTCCTTGTCGATGTTCTTGTCCTTGTCGCGATTGCTGAAGAAGAAGCGCATTATGGTCTGGAAACGCTGATGTGCTCCAAGCGAATAGAGAAAGCGGCGTATGTCCTCCTGAAAAAGGACAATAAGCGCCAGCACACCCACGGAGACAAGCTTGTCCATGATGGCTCCGAGGAGGCGCATCTCAAGCACCTGACTCACGAAGAGCCAGATTACCACAAAGACGATGATGCCGATGAAGACGTTGAGAGAACGGCTCTCCTTCATCAGTCGGTAGATATAGAAGAGCATCAGGGCGACAAGAAAGATGTCGATGATGTCCTTTATGGATATTTCAAACATACGCGTATATGTATTGTGAAAGTGTCAATCACTCAAGCCACCGCAGCACACAACGGTCTGCACGGCTTCCTTAACGTCATGCACACGCAGGATGGAGGCTCCCTTCATCAGCGAGACAGCGTTGAGAGCGATGGTTCCGGGCAATGACGTCGTAGGGTCGCCGCCTGCTTTCTTGAATATCATGCTCTTGCGCGATATGCCTACAAGTACGGGAAGCTCAAGTTCGGCGAGGCGCTCTGCATGACTCAGTATCTCATAGTTCTGGTCGAGGGTCTTGCCGAAACCATATCCCGGGTCGAGGATGATGTCCTTTGCACCGAGATCGCGAAGGCGCTGCACCTCTTCAGCGAAGTTCTTCATCATTGTCTCGAGGGTGGGCTGCACGGACATGAGGATGTAAGGCACCTTCAACTGTGCGACAGTCTGAAACATGTCGCCTTCCTCGTGTATCGGGGTGTCGACAATGCCGGTGATGCCTCCCTCGGAAACGTCGTTGATGATGTCCGCTCCGAAATCCTCCACGCAACGGCGTGCCACGCGAGGACGATACGTGTCGACGGAAACGATGGCGTCGGGCTGCTCTCGTCTCACGATGGCAAGAGCATGCTTAAGGCGCGATGTCTCTTCTTCTTCGCTCACTTCCATTGCTCCGGGACGCGTTGAGAACGCGCCGACGTCAATCATACATCCTCCTTCGGAGATAATCTGATTGGCACGGTCGGCTATCTCGGCTTCTGTCTGCTTGCGAGATCCTAAATAAAAGGAGTCGGGGGTGGCATTGAGGATGCCCATCACCATTGGCTGGGAGAGGTCAACAAGACGCCCACGAACGTTTATTGTGTATTGCATGTCTTTTCTGTTTTTGGGGTTAGGGGATAGAGGCTCTAGATATTCTAGAGATTCTAGACCTTCTAGAGATTCTAGATATTCTAGAGATTCTAGGCATTCTAGAGATTCTAGAAGAGCAAGAGGCCCCTCTCCCTTTAACTTCGCAAAATACGCAATAAATTTTGAGACTGCCAAATTATTGGGAGAGAATTTTCCAGGGGCTATGCCTTGGGGCTCTTGTCCAGCGCTTTCATCTGACTCCTGAACCTCCACCACATCATCACGCCGGCTGTTGTCAGTCCGAAGGGGAACGCCATCCATACGCCTACAAGACCGTAGCCTAAGGGGAAGGCGAAGACATAGCTCAGGGGCAGGGAGATGACGAAGAAAGCTATGAAGGCTATGACGACGAGGGGCTTGACGTCGGCTATGCCTCGCAGGGCATTGGCGTAGGTAATCTGAAGACCGTCTCCAAACTGATAGATGAAGAACGGCAACATCAGCGAAACCACGCCGCTTGTCACGGCTGACGAATCTGTAAACCATGATCCTATGTCATATCTCAGCAAGAAGATGATGCCACCCAGAAGCAGCTCTAAAGCCACCATTAGATGTAGCCCGGCTATGACGGTCTGACGTGTGCCCTGATGGTCTGACTGTCCGTGGAAATAGCTCACACGAACGGCAACTGCGGCTCCAAGACCGTAATAAACCATGAACGTAAACTGCGATATGGTGGTCATTACCTGATGCGAAGCGAGCGCTATGGTGCCAATCCAACCCACCATTATTACGGTAAGCGAGAAGGCTGCTGTCTCCATACCCATCTCAAGGGCAATGGGCGAACCGATGGCAACAAGCCTACGTACCACGGAGCGCGACCAGCCCAAACCTGCGAAGCCCTCACGATAAGCGGCGAAGGTGCGGCGTGTCCAGAAGACTATGCAGAACATCACCACCATATATATTCGTGAGAAAAGCGTGGAAACACCTGCTCCTACTACGCCAAGCTCGGGGAAACCTGCCTTACCGTAGATGAGAAGATAATTGCCGAGGATGTTAAGGACATTGCCGGAGAGCAATATCCACATCGACGTACGCGTCTCCGTTATGCTGTCCGTGAACTGCTTGAAAGCATTGAAGAGCATCACGAAGGGCAGCGACGCAAGCAACACCAGGTAATAAGGGCGTATGTACGGCATCAGTTCGTCAGGCTGTCCGAGTCGGTCAACAAACAGATAAAGCGTACCGAGAGCCAATACCATGACAGCAGCAGCCAGCGTGTTGGCGACAAGGGCGGAGCGGAGAGCCGAACCTGCCTGAGCCAACTCGCGTCGTCCGAAGGCTCCTCCAACGATAGGGGTCAGTCCGTAAGAGAATCCGGTGCCTGCGATGATGACAAGATTGACAATACTGTTAACAAAAGAAGCAGCACCCAACTCTGTGGTGCTGTGATGACCTACCATCATCGTGTCGGCGAAGCTGAGCACTATCATTCCCATCTGTCCTATCATGATGGGAATGCCGATGGAGAGCAACGCAAGGTAGTGGTGGCGTGTAGGTCTTGTGTTCATTACCAGAATTTATTTTGTTCAGCGTTATACTCAAATCCGGCGGCAGCCAGACGGTCTGTTATCTCCTGTTTGTCGACATGAAGGTCGTCACAAAGCGCATCGAGTGATGGATAAATGTCGCGCAAACGCATATTGATGACGCTGAAGAGCATCATCGGATCCTTTGGTAAATCTAACATTCTACTTGTATCCTTTCTTTTTTTCTTTTTTAAAACACATTAAGGGTACAAAGTTACGCATTTTTCCGCCAAGTCAAGTCTTTATCACATATTTATATTATATGTACTGCCATTTGATTGACCCAAGACAAAGCCCTCTTAGAAGCCGCTGAACATCTCGATGAGCTTCTTCCTGTAGAATCTGCCCACCTTCACATCCGTCAGATTGTTGAACGGAGGGAAGAGTCGGCACGTATTGTCGGTCACCTCCATAAGGTAAGTGAGATTGATGATATGCTTCTGGCTGACACGGACAAGGGACGGGTCGAGCGCCACAATCATGTCGCTCGTCACGTTTCGCTTCAGTCGGATGGGCTTGTCAAGTCCTGAGACGTACATCTCCCACACTCTCGAACCGTGCTGATAAGCAACGATGCCGATGTCGCGAACATCCACAAGGCGGAAGTCCACGGCATTGGTATAGATAAGGAACTTGCCGTCCGTGCGGCGTCCGATGCCGTCCGCACACATCGTCACTGCATTGGCGGCATTGTCTGACAAAGCCACACGCATCGGCGAAACGGGCTTCGGCATCTGCATATCGAGGCAGACACGGCGTATGATGGTGCGCAGCTCCTGGTCGTCGATGGGCTTCATCAGATAGTCGAACGCCTGATTGCGGAAGGCGGAAAGCATAAACTTCTGATGTGCCGTATACATCACCACGCGACAATCGCTTGCAGCCGAATCGGCGATGCGTTCCAGAAACTCTATGCCGGATATGTCCGGCAGCTCGATATCGAGGAACAGTAAGTCGGGGTTTGTGTCCATGACGAGGGCCAGTCCGTCCATTCCGTTAGCGGCAATGCCGGAGATATGAGCCTCCTCAAATCCCTTCAGTTTATCGGCAAGCAATCTCGCAGCCGTCTTGTCGTCGTCTACAATAGCGATGTTCATCTTTCTCTATGTCCGTTTAAAGTGTTTAATAAAAGTATCAATAACGTATTCCGTCAGGCACAGCTAATGTTGCCTGACAACCCTTCACCTTTCCTTCCTTGTCGGTGATGTTATGTATGTCGAACCGCATCTTCCTGCGGTTTCGCTGGTTAGTCACAGCTATGGTCTGCGTGATAACCCCAAGTCCAGTTTTCTTCTTCAGTCTGAGATGGTTGAATCCGGGTCCGTTGTCGGTCACGGTTACCACCGTCTGCATCGCTCCGTCGCGTGCCTCGTCGTTAACGGGCTGGCGTGTGATGCTGATGGAGAGTTCCTTATGTCCTTCCCATCCCTTCAGTCCGTGCACGATGGCGTTCTCGGTAAGAATCTGCAGGAACATCGAGGGCATATTGATGGTGCTCATGTCCAGTCCTTCGCAGATGTCCAAACGGAACGTGAAGTCGTCGCCAAGCAGATATCGCTCCAGCGTGACATACTTATGCAGGTAGTCCACCTCGCGGTCAAGCGTAATGCAGGGTATCAGCGACATGTCGAGGTTTGCCCTTATCAGCTTCGAGAGCGCCAAGAGTTCGGACGCCTCTTTCTCGTCTGACGAACCTATCTTGTTGTTCAGGACGTTGAAGACGAAGTGGGGCGATATGCGGTTGCGCATATTGAGGAGTTTCAGATTGAGGATATCCACCTGATACTCTACGCGTTTCTTCTTCATTCTCATCAGCCACACCACCATTATCAATACCAAGACCAGCACTACAGACACAGCTATAAACACCTTCGTATTGGCTTTCTGTATGACGGCGTTCTTGTGCTCTATGGCAATGTCGTGATGCAGTCGGGTGGTGTCTGACTGGAATCGTGCCATGATTTCGGCTGATCGCATCTTCGACTTGTTGTGTTCCAGCGAGTCTGTGTAAGCCACGTCTTCCTCCAGTGTTGTGTAAGCCTTACGATAATCTCCCTTGAACGCATAGTACTGGCGCAGATATCGGTTGCGGATGTTCACCATCATATAAGGCACGGCATCATTAGGCTTCTCCGACGCCAGAATCTTTGCCACCTTCTGTATGTCATGCTCCTTCACTGCCAGTCCGATGCGGATGGTGTTGCAGTAATATTTGGCTGTGACATCCCCTACCCTACGGAAGAACGGCTCCACCTCGTCCAGCATGCGCTTCGACTGTGCGAGGCTGTCCATATTAAGATAGACGTCGGCGAGGTTTATCTTGCAGAGATACATGTCGAAGTGGTCCTGCAGCTTATTGTCTTCAAGCTGCCGCTTCATACGGAGGAACATCTTTAATGCGGAGGGATAATCCTTCGTGAAGTAATAGAAGTTGCCGCAGTTGCAGAGATAGTATGACTGCATGGCGGGCGTCATGTCGGAGTAGTGTTTCTCCGTGGCGCGATAATACTTCAAGGCGTTACGTTCGTCGCCGAGCGTCAGATAAATCTGAGCCAGTCCCATATATAGCGTCACGTTCTCCTGCTCTGGCATTCGGAGCGAGTCCACCAGAAAGAGGGCACGGCGATAACAGCGTGCCGCCTCTGGGATGTCGCTGCATTGTATGTAGGCGTCGCCAAGATTGGCGTACGTCTTCGGCATTTCCTCCTTGCTGTCGCTGTTACGGAGCAGGCTGAGCGCTTTCTTATACATCGGCACGCTCACCTCACGGTCACGATGAAAGTTATGGTTGACAGCTGCAAGGCAGTTGTAGGCGCCGGCAAGGAGCGAGTTAAGACGTGGCATATTCCGACTGTCTTCCTTCGTCTGCATCTCGCGCTTGCAGAAAGCCTCAATGCGGCGCACGCAGGCGTCCACTCTTTCCGGCTCCGTGGAGAGCCAGTAGATACGGGCAAGTCTGAGATAATATTCGTAATAGGTGATGCTGTCTTTTGCGGTTTTCATTCCCTGATGCACGATAGCCTCCATATTCGGGACGCGCTTCACAATTGAGTCGTCTATTTGGCTGAGACGTTTGAGCCTGACGGTATCGGTGCCGTCAGCACGGTCTGTCTTGCCTCCGCATGCCGAAGCTAATGCCATGACGATGAACGCCGTGGCAAGGGCAAACAAGCGGAATGAATTTTTGTTCGTGTTATGGCGCATTGGTTTAAATCACAGCAAGTGGTAGGTAAAATCTAAAATATTATTCGTTCTTTTTGCAAAGTTAGCGATTTTTTTAAAAGAACCAAATAAAAAGCAAAATTTTAGACACAAATATCATCAACGTATTTGTAGGCATACGAAAAAGGGCGACCGGACTCACGTCCAATCGCCCCCGAAAAACGTTATGTGGATATACAAAATTATAAGAAAAGTCTGTACATCTTAGCGTGCGTTACGGATTGTAGCGCACGAAAGCCTCCATTGCCTCGTAGCATGCCAAGCCGAGCGAATGATAAAGCTCTGCCGTGGCATGGTTGCGGTCTTCGGCACGCTGCCAGAAGAGACGCTCGTCATTGCCGAGGAAGGGTGCGCTCTCCATCTGCGAAGAGTGCTTGAGGATGCTGTTACGCTTGCCGCGAAGCTCCTCCGGCGACATAGGCACGCACATCTCGATGTTCTCGATTTCCCATTCTGCCCATGCGCCGCGATACATCCAGATGCGGCAGTCGTCAAGCCATGCTGCGCCTGCCTGCTTCTCGAGGTCAACGGCTGCGAGTACGGCGTCCGTACACTTGCGGTGTGTGCCGTGCGGGTCGGCGAGGTCGCCTGCCACGTAAATCTGATGCGGCTTCACTTCCTGGAGCAGCGCACGTACAATCTCGACGTCCTTCTCCGTCATCGGAAGCTTCTCTATCTTGCCCGACTCATAGAACGGGAGGTCGAGGAAGTGGACGTGGTCGAGGGGGATGCCGTTGTAGGTGCAGGCAGTGCGTGCCTCACCGCGACGGATGAGTCCCTTTATGGTGCGCACCTCAGGCGTATCGATGTCTGACGGACGCTTCTGTGCGAGGAAGTTCTTGATGTCAGCATACATCTTCTTTATCACCTCGTCCTTGTTGTCGCAGAACAGCTGGTTATATCCGTTGACGAAGTGCATGAAGCGTGTCACCTCCTCGTCGCCCACGGCGATGTTGCCAGAGGTCTCGTATGCCACGTGCACGTCATGGTTCTGCTGTACGAGGCGGCGGATGGTGCCACCCATCGAGATGACGTCGTCATCGGGATGCGGCGAGAACACTATCACGCGCTTCTGTGCCGGCATGGCACGTTCCGGGCGGTTGGTGTCGTCGGCGTTGGGCTTGCCGCCGGGCCATCCTGTGATGGTGTGCTGCAGGTCGTTGAATATCTTGATGTTGCAGTTGTATGCCGAACCGAAACGGGCGAGCAGGTCTGAAAGTCCGTTCTCGTTATAGTCCTTGTTGGTGAGCTTCAGGATTGGCTTGTCCAGCAGCTGGCAGAGCCAGACAACGGCGGCGCGTATGGTCTTCTCGTTCCACTCGCAGTTGGTGACAAGCCAGGGGTGGACGATACGCGTGAGCTTGGCGGCGGCGGCAAGGTCGCAGACAAACTTGGCGTCGTTATGGGTCTGTACGAAGGATGCGGGGATGGCGTCCGTAACGGGGCCTTCCACAATCTTCTGCACCATCTCTGCCTTCTCCTCACCCCATGCCGTAAGGAACATCTTGTGGGCTGAAAGGAGGGTGTGCACACCCATGGTGATGGAGCACGGCGGCACCTGCTCCTGTGTGCCGAAGCTGTTGGTCATCTCGTCGCGTGAGGTCTGGTCGATGAGGATGATGCGGCTCTGCGATGCGAGGCTCGAGCCAGGCTCGTTGGTGGCAATGTTGCCCATACGTCCGATGCCGAGGAGGGCGATGTCGAGTCCGCCTTCGGCTGCGATGAGCTGCTCATAGGCGCGGCAGTGCTCGAGGACGTCTTCCTGTCCGATGCGTCCGTCGGGTGTGTGTATGTTCTCTGCCTTCACGTCCACATGGTCGAGGAAGCGTACGCGCAGCTGGCTGATGGCGCTGTGCTTGCTGTCGGCGTTGAGGGGGAAATATTCGTATGCGTTAAACACTACGACATTGTCGAAGCTCAGTCCGCATTCCTTATGACGGCGCACGAGTTCCTCATAGACGGGAGTGAGCGAGAGACCAGTACCGAGGGCGAGCACGCATTTTCTGCCTGCTTCCTTGGCACGCTTTATCTCCTTCTCCACGCTGTCAGCAATGAGCTTGGCTCCTTCTTCCACGCTTGGGAAGATGTCGGTGAAGATTTTCTCGCAACGCGTAATCTCTGAACGCTCCACTGCTGTACGAGGACGGTAGTACTGTTCAGGAACTTTGTTAAGTACAATCTGTGAACTTAGATGAAGATTCATAACAGTAAAATATTAAGTTGTGTATGACCTGTTGTTTTTTCTCTCTGATTGTCCGGCTGCCAGCTTTACGGTCTGTCAGCCTTCTTTGTGCCCCACTTAGAGGGCTTCGGACCCATCACCAGCTCCAGTGTTCCGCCGTGGCGGATGTCATCAAACTCGATGTATGACTTGCTGTGTGGCTTGCCGTTTAGACGTACGCTCTGCACGTAGATGTTGCGGTCCGAATTGTTCTTAGCCACGACGGTGAACTTCTTGCCGCCACCGACGTTTACGGATGCCTTGTCGAAGAGCGGCGATCCGATTACGAAGTGTCCGCCTACGGGGTCCACCTGATAGAGTCCCATGGCAGAGATAATATACCATGCCGACATCTGACCTACGTCCTCATTGCCTGAGAGTCCGTCGGGCTGGTCGCGATACATCTCGTTCATCATCTTGCGGAGCATGGGGGCTGCCTTGTCGGGACGTCCGGCGTAGTTATACATATATATAACATGGTGGCTGGGCTCGTTGCCGTGGGCATACTGTCCTGTCATGCCTGACATGTCGGGCGAAGCGTTGTCGCCGGCGTAGCCTTCTACGAAGAAGAGCGAGTCGAGCTTGGTCATGAATGCCTTGTCCGAACCGAAGAGCGAGATAAGGCCGCGGACGTCGTGGGGAACGAGGAAGGTGTACTGCCAAGCGTTGCCCTCGGTGTAGTCGTTGGTGCGGTGCTCTGCGAAGAAGGGATTGAAGGGCTCGCGGAAGGTGCCGTCGGTGCTGATGGCACGGAGGAAGCGTGTCTTCGGATCCCAGTATTTCTTGTATGAGCGTGAACGATTGTAGAAGTATTCCTGATCGGCTGTCTTGCCGAGCATCTTAGCCACCTTTGCCACGCCGTCGTCAGCCTCGCAGTATTCCAGCGCCTTTGCCACGGTCTCATTGGTAGGCTCGAGGTTCCAGGGGATGTAGCCGTGTTCCTTGAGCAGACCGAGCGAGCGGTCGTCCTTCATCTGTGTGGCTTTCAGGGCTTCGAAGGCAAGCTCCTTGTCCTCCACCAGTCCCTTCATGGTAAGGTCGGCAAGTACGATGGCGCCGGGGTTGCCCACCATGCAGTCGGTCTCTGATCCCATGAGATGCCATACGGGGAGGCGTCCCTGCTGCTTATAGATGTTGAGGAATGTCTTGGCGAAGTCGCGCTGCATCTCGGGGAAGAGGAAGCTCATTAGCGGGTGTGAAGCGCGGTATGTGTCCCAGAGCGAGAGTGTGGTGTAGTTGGTGAAGTCTGCCTTGTGCACCTTTCCGTCTGCGCCACGATACTCGAGGTCAACGTCGTTGAACTTAGAGCATGAGGTCATGAGATGATACATGGCAGTATAGAAGATGCGCTTCTTGGTGAGGTCGTTGGTCTGAATCTCGATGCGCGAGAGCTGACGGTTCCAAGCCTCATCGGCTGCTTTAACGGCAGCGTCGAAGTCCCATGCGGGCAGTTCGGCAGCCATGTTGGCCTTTGCCTTGTCGATGTTGACGGGCGAGAGCGCCACCTTTACGAGCAACGGCTTCGTGGCGTCGCTTACTGTTAGCATCACGCGCTCCATCGAGTCGAGGCGCTGCACGGTTACGGGCTGCGAAAACTCGATGTCGAAGTAGATGCGGCGGTCCGCTGCCCATCCGTTGGAGCGGCGGAATCCGGTGAGGCGGGTGGGTGTCTCCTGTGTGAGGAGGCAGTCATTGAGCTTGTCCCATCCTATGCACTGCGAGAGGTCGAGTGCGAGCTGTGCCTTGGCGCCGTTCTGGAATGTGTAGCGATGGAAGCCGCAACGTTCCGTAGCGGTAAGTTCCACGAGCACTTCGGGTTCGTGAAGTCGGAGCGAGTAATAGCCCGGGTGCATCTTCTCGTCGTCATGCGAAAAGCGTGCCGCCGTCTGCTTGCTGTCCTTGATGGGCAGGAATGCCACGTCGCCGAGACATCCGATGCCGGTGCCTGAGAGGTGCATGTGGCCGAAGCCTATCAGCTCGTTGTCGTCATAATAATAGCCGGAGCACCAGTCCCAACCGCGTGTAGGCTCTGTGGGGCCGAGTTGGACGAGTCCGAAGGGCACATTGGCGCCCATAAACGTATGGCCGTGTCCACCTGTTCCGACGTACTGGTTGACATACTGGGTGAGGTTTGGAGCAGCAGCTGCATTGATGATGCCCATAAAGAGCAACAACACAGCCACCGCTGTAGATCGCAATAGATTTGTTGTCTTCATAAATTAATTTTTAGCAAGTGCAAATATACAACAAATATATCGGGATGTCGGCAATTTTACGGACTTTTAGAGCACGCGGAAAATAAAAAAATCTTAAAATCGGAAGAGCAGCGAAAGACGCTTGCCGCATCATCACTTTACCACCACCCTCTTCACGGTGCCATCATCATACTTTACGATGTTGATGCCCCTTGTCGGCGATTTGATACGCTGACCATTAACCGTGTAGCGTGCCACTTCCTTCGCATCATCACCGGCAACGGCGGACTTGACGTCAGTCCCCGTAACATCGAATTCCTCAATGTAAAAAATTCTCCAAGACGAATAGTATATATAATTCTCCGTACAGCCCTGTGGTACATATAAAACGGCACCCGGTACCATAGCAAAGGAAAAACTTTCAAGTGGCTCGGGTTCTCGCATATAGGCATAGACATACTTGATTTTTCTACTATTGCCAAACGCAGCTTCTTTTATTTTCTTCAAGCCTTCGGGCAAAGTAAGATAGATAAGGTCTGATTGATCCTGGAAAGAAGAGGCACCTATAGTGTCAACCGAAGCAGGAACCTTATAGTCCTCTATGTGTCCAAGGGCATAAATAATCTTGTTTTTGTTCTTGTTGAACAACACCGTACCTTCAGACGAATAGTTTGGGTTAGCCTCATCCACATGAAAGGATGTCACACCTGTGCATCCTTCGAATGCACCTTCGGAGATATTTTCCGTGGCAGCAGGTATAGACAATGAGGCAAGACTGGAACAACCTTTAAAGGCAGCATACTGAATAGACTTCAAGCTCTTGGGCAAAGACACGGACTGAAGGCTGGTGCAACCGTCGAACAGATACATCTGGACTTGAGTCAGACCTTCTGGCAAAGACACCGAGAGAACGCGCGACTGACCGCGGAATGCCCATTCATTTATATCACGGACTGTGGCAGGCACTTTATAATCACCTTCTATCTGGCCCAAGGCACAAATAAGTCTGGTCTTGTTCTTATTGAACAATACCGTGCCTTCAGAAGAATAATTCTGATTAGCCTCATCCACATGAAAAGAAGTAATGCCAGAGCATCCATCGAACGCGTCCCGACCTATTTCGGACACGCTTGCAGGAATGTACAACGAGGTAAGGCTGACACAGCCTGCAAAGGTGTATTCCAATATACAATCAAGCTTCTTTGGCAAAGTTATGGATTTAAGGCTGGTGCAGCCTTCGAATGTATAGCCGTAGAAATAAACCATATCCTCGGGTAAAGACACAGAGGTAAGACTGGTGCAATTCATGAAGGTACTGGTGCCATCTATTTTCTTCAAGGTTGAAGGTAAAGTCACAGACGTAAGACTGGTGCAACCAGCAAATACACCACCTTCCATGTGGGTCAGTCCTTCCGGAAGGACAACAGAGGTGAGAGAGTCACAGCAAGAGAAAACACTTGACTCGATTGACTTCAGCGTCTTCGGCAATATTATGGATTTCAGGGTCTTCGATTCCGTAAAGAGATAACTGCAGAAAGTATCGTCCTTTAACTCCGCCTTTAACTTTGAAGGAGCATTGTGACGAGGAACATATACAACCACATCGCCGCCTCCGATAATCTTGGCATCAAGAAGATCGAGATGTTGCAGGTTTCCTGTTTCTTTATTATTCTGGCTGTCATGGCAGCATGCCATCCTTCTGAGCCACTCCAAGTCCTGCGAATTAAGCTTACCAGTAACCTTAAGATTAGTTATCCTGGTTCTGTCTGCTTTCTTTATCAGACTGGACAAGGTTCCAGCACTCTTGACATTCACCACCACTTGCTCTGTAATCAGATTGTCGGCGGCTTGAGCAGTAAGGCTACACAACAACAATAACATAAAAGACAATAAATGTCTTGTAAAAACAGACTTATTCATAACAAAACGTTTTTAGATGGTTCAAGGGCAATGTATCTATTGCCAATAACAAAGTTAGGCATTTTATCAATACCATTGATAAAAAAACGACAACATTTTCACCTTAAATTAGCAGACTTATAATTTTACAAGAAAGCAAAACTCAAAATTCCTAATTCCTAATTCTTCGGCGGCGGTTCCGCCGAAGACAATATTTGCATTTCTAACGCTCAATACTATGAGTTGAGCGCACAACAAAATCTTTGGTGCGAAATTCTTGAGTTTTGAACGTGCAGCGATAGTATATTGACACACAGCCGATTATGCAGGCGGAGAAAGAAATGTGCAATGAATACAAGCCTCATAGGGTTGCAATAGCGCCACTTTTACACTCTAATAGCGCCACTTTTATCATACAATAGCGCCACTTTTACACTCTAATAGTGCCACTATTGTACTGTAAAAGTGGCACTATCGTTAAACATTGGTGCTGTTTGCACAGCATAACACCATAAAAACAGCGTTTTGATTCTCTAGAATTGATTTTTATTTTGTAACAGCTTTTTACTCTTTGTACGATATTTGCATGATGGACATGAAGACGTTTTTGACAAGAAGATATGTTAAGTTTATAGAAATATGTGCAGAAAAGTGTAGAGTACAGGATGCTTTATGTGCAGAAAAATGTATCTTTGCATATAAACTATGTGCAGAAAAATGTATACAACGACCATTTTTATGTGCAGAAAAATGTAAACAGCACTATGGAAAGACTTGTATTGCAGCAACTTAAAGAATGGAAAGAGCGTAAAGACAGAAAGCCTCTGATTGTGAATGGAGCGAGACAAGTGGGAAAGACTTGGGCTTTACGTGAGTTTGCCAAACGCGAATATGCCAAAGAGGCATACATAATATGCCGCAAAAACGAATTGGTTGAGCAGGTTTTCAAACAGGATTTTAACGTTGAGAGAATTTTACTTTCTCTAAGCGCTATTATCCATGTTGACATTACTCCCGGAGATACACTTATAATCTTAGATGAAGTGCAGGAAATACCAGAAGCCATTGAGGCATTAAAGTACTTCTGCGAGAATGCTCCGGAATATCATATTGCCGTGGCTGGTTCATTATTAGGAATCTCATTGCATCATAATGTTTCCTATCCGGTAGGCAAGGTGAATGAGATAGATATGTATCCGATGAGCTATGGAGAATTCCTGCTTGCCAAAGGAGAGAAACAATGTTATCAGCTACTGGAAGAACATAACTTTGAAATAACAAATCTCTTACACGAAAAATACGTTGATCTTCTTCGTCAATATTATTATGTAGGAGGAATGCCAGAAGCCGTGAAGAAATATGTGGAATCCGGAGCATTGAAAGAAGTAAGAAGAATCCAAAAGGAAATACTTAAAGGTTATGAACGTGATTTCTCCAAGCATTCGCCAAAGGAGCAGATAGAAAGAATAAAAATGGTATGGAAGAGCATCCCTTCCCAACTGTTTAAGGACAATAAGAAATTCATATATGGTGCACTTCGCCAAGGAGCAAGAGCTAAAGACTTTGAGATAGCCATAGAATGGTTGGTTGATTCAGGACTTCTCTATAAGGTTCCAAGATGCACCAAGCCTGCTCTGCCTTTGGATATATATGAGGATTTTTCTATATTTAAACTTTATCTTCTGGATATAGGTTTGTTGGGGGCGATGGTCAATGTCGACCCTGCACAAATTCTCATCAACAACCAAATCTTCTCCGAATATAAAGGAGGAATGACAGAAGAATATGTATTGCAGGAAATGAAGAGCCGAAACATCTCTCCAATATATTACCATAAGACGGATGACTCACGCTTGGAATTAGATTTTGTAATACAATATAAAGGAAAGCTGTTGCCTATAGAAGTTAAAGCTGAGGGTAATGTGAGAGCCAACTCACTAATGACTCTTCTCAAAACGAATCCAGACTTACAAGCGGTAAGATTCTCTATGCTCCCCTACAAGAAGCAAGAACAGCTTTTTTGTGTTCCTTTGTATGTTATATAAAAACAGTTAATGCCGAAACTTGAGACGGTAAGATTTGTGGCAGAAGCAATAATTCTTCAAAAAAAAAGATGGCAGGGAATGCCCTTGCCATCTTCTTATTATATATACCAGCTATAGCTCACGCTTAACTTGCGTTCTTGCATTGGTTGTCGCAATGACCGTTGCATTGTCTGTTGCATCTGTTCTTGCGTTCACAATAACGCTCGCATTGTGCGCAGATGTCGTATCCGAGCATTGTGCCGAGCATAAAGTCCTCTTCAGGAGTGAGCAGGTTTAGCGGTCGCGTTACGATCATCCGTATGGCGTTGAGACATTCCTCCCTGCCGAAATACAGATTGAGGCGGTCACTGCCAACCGGCTGGACTATGTAGCTGATGTTCTGGCTCTCCAGCCTTCGTATGGCGAACTCCTCATATTTTCGGTTGAGGGTGAAAAGCACCATACGGCGCACACCCTTCTGGTATTCATAGATGTGGTTCATCAGAACCTTCATGTCTACGGGTAGCACATTGGGTTGTTGCATGATTGACAGTTTTAGATGGATGAATGTTCGGATAAAAGGTGATTAGAGGTTGGGCTGGATTTGTGCCACCCAAGCTTCGATGCGCTCGTCGGTCTTGTCGTCCTCGTTGACCTCGTCAAGAGCCAGACCTACGAAGTTGCCGTCAACCACCGATTCTGAGTCGTCGAAGGTGTAACCGTCTGTGGAAACGGCTCCGATGACGTCCGCACCGGCTGCCTTTGCGGCATTATATATCTCAGCCATACCACCTACGAACGTGTCGGGGTAAGACTCCGAGTCGCCGCAACCGAACAGAGCCACGGTCTTTCCGCTGAGGTCAGCACCCTTCAGCACCTTTACGCCGTCATACCAGTCGTCCTGCATCTCACCGGCACCCCATGTAGAGGTGCCGAGGATGAGGTTGTCATTGTCAGCAATGACGCTGCTGTCAAGATCTGTAACGTTGATGATATTGTCCACACCGAGCTTGCCTCCAATCTTGTTGGCAAGTTCCTCACATGTGCCTGTGCTTGTGCCGTAAACGATAACTGTTTTCTTCATTTTCTATTTGCTTTTATATTAGTTAATACATACGATTCGTACTTCGTATTTCTCTGTTGCAAAGATAGTTAGGTTACGGTTTACACACAATACCTAAATGTGATGATTTGGAATCGCGGACATGCGCCTTTATCTCACCACCACGCGCACAGCCTGGTCTGCCACCTTAATAATATATACGCCGGGGGCGAGACTTACGTCGGTGGTGCCGGGGGTGAGAGTGCGGGTGAGCGCCTTCTGACCCGTTACGGTGTATACGTCAAGCACGGCGTTGTCGGCTGTCGTCACGCTTACGCCACCTGCTACGGTGGTCATGCTTGACTCAGTCTTGCCAACAGTCTGAATGCTTGTGGCAGGAGCCTTGACGAGCATCATATCTGAAGGAGAGGAAGCCACGGCGTCCTTGCGGTTGCCATGATAATAGCGCAGACCCGTCACACGGTAGTAGATGTCATGGCCTGGTCCGAAGTTGGGACGGTCCATATACATCGACTTTGTGGTGTTGTTGTCTGTAATGACTGAGCTGGTCACCACTTCCACCTTGTCGCCAGCCTTAACATTCTGCGTCACCTTGATGTAGTCGATGAGGAACGTACGGTAGTTGTTGCTGTAGAAAGTCAGCTGCTCCTTCTTTGTGCAGGTAGGGATGGTGACGGTAGCCTCAACGAAGCCACCCTCCGGGAAGCGGATGGCGCTGTAGGCAGCAGGATTGACACCCTGTATGACGAGCCAGTCGTCCTCCGTACCCCATGCACGGACAGTAACGTCGCACTCGCCTTCGTTATGGCTGAGGTCCATAGCGGGGGTTACGATGGCACCAGGAATCTCTCCTTTTACACCACTCGACTCCATTCCTCCGAGCCATCCGTCAACGCATTGCAGCGACGAAGCCTTCCATCCTGCAAGGTGTGTGAGGTCGTCAATCGGACCGTAACCGCTGGTGTATTCGCCATGCTCGATGTCGCCCTTCTCAATGTCGGCTTCGGTCTTGTCCGACTTCACCTTCGAGAAGTCCTCATACAGAATGGTGTAATCGTCGGTATCCTTGTCGATGGTGTTGAGCTGCACCTGCTCCACACGGTAGACGTCCACCTTGTTGCCGCATGTCCAGTTGGCTGTATATCCGTCAGAAGTGATGTCCGTAGGCTCAAGAACGGTGGGCTGGCTAACGGCGAACACCTCGATTTCCTTGGAAGGCTCTGACACGTAACGGCCAGAAACAGCCTTTACGGTATAGAAATAGTCGAACTCAGGGTCCAGTCCTGTAACGTCGTAGGTCATGTCGGCTTCGGCGTCAGCGTTCTTCTGTGCTGCCACCTTGAGGTCCTTAAGAGCGTAAGCGAGTTCGGCTGGTTCTGGGTAAGCGTACGTCACATTGTCGAAGAGCACAGCGGTGTTGTCGCCCTTCACCGGCACATACTCGAACTTAATGGCATAAACCTTCTCGAAAGCCTTAAGGGCAGTAGTGATGTCGAACACCTTTCCGTCGCGAGCCTCATCAGAGAGAAGGTCGGCAACATCGATGTACTTCCAGGGATAGAGTCCGTACTCCGTGTCCACCGACACCTGTATGTAGCTGCCATTCGGAACTTCGGTCTGTGTGGGCTGTGCCTTAAGCCAGAAGCTGAACGCCGTAACGCCGTCTTTCATTACGGGAGTGGTGAAAGCGTCGCCCTCGTCCACCAGTCTTATAGCCTTGGTGCTGCCGTCAGGTCCCTCGCCCATAGCTACATGAGGCTTCGTGAGGTCTTTCCATTCAAACGACCATCCCTCGGGAAGGTTGGGATTTGTGGCATTGAGACGACCTTCGCTGTCAGCGTCAACGGCTTCAAAGTCCTCGCTGACGGTGATGGTATTGCCCGATTCCTTCTTGGAATATACGTTGAGCAGATAGCTCTCCGCACCAGTCGGAGTCCACACAGCGCGGAAGCTATGGTCGGTGACGTTCTCAGCATCCTGCGCAGTAGGTGTCTGGATTGACTTCTGCTTGCGTTCCACACGGATATCGTCAAGGAGTATGGTGGCTTCGGTATTGGCAAAGAACTGGAAACCCGTGGTCTCGAAGTTGCCTCTGTCCGACGAGAAACTGAACGACTGCCATTCTTCTGTAAGCGAATAGGTCTTGCGTCCGAAGTCGACGAATCCCTTGCGGCTGAGGAAGATAAGGTCGAGAGCATTTCTGCCCGTATCGTCCTGTCCCTTGGCGAGGCGTGCGCGGAAGGTGATGGTCACGTCGCCCGACATGTCGCCAGCCGGAGTGTTGAGGAACCATCCGTCCTTGATGGCGATGCATCCACCTGCCGAATAGAGTCCGATGCCTCCCCACTTCTTATATGACAGACCGCTGTCATAAGGCTTGAGGGCGGAAGGATTGATGAAGTCGCCCATGTCGTCCACCAGCATAGTGGCGTCAGGATTGTCCTCCGTGCCCGCTGTCAGACCCGAGAAGTCCTCATTGATGAGCACGGTCTGCGCGTTCGCCGTAAGTACGGCAAGCAGCAACGTAGTGATAATGGTGTAAATCTTTTTCATAAAAAATTAAATTGTTTAGGGTTTTATAGATGCAAAGATAGCGTAAACCGAACAAAACGCCATACAAAAGAGGGGCGTATATTTACAAATTAACTGCAAAATGACGTGTAAGAATTCACAAAAACACCGAAATGATCGAAATTGGCCATTTTTTGTTAAGAATATACAATTAGGGGAACACGCTTATACACTAATTTTGCAAGCGAAGACAAGAGAAGAATGTCGTTCATATTCAACCTAACAACGTAAAACCACTATTATGAGTACAAAGATTACGATAACAAATATGGGCGGTTCGCTTATACCTATTAAGGGAATCAGCCGTGGCATCCACAAGATTCTGGAGATGCTTCAAATCTATGATGTGGCGACGCTTCTCACACGTTGCGATACGCCAGAAAAGCGACAGCAAGTGCGCGACAGCATCGTAGAGAAACAAAAGCATGTAGCCCAAAAGGACAAGAAGAAGCTCAGCAACGACCAGCTCATCACTCTGCAGCAGGTGAACATGTGGCTGAGACAGGCCGACCTATGGCGCATTGACGGCATCAGTGCCGACGAGGCATGGCTGATAGCGCAGGCCGGAGTGCGCAATGTGCAGGACCTGGCTATATGCGACTGCAAGACGCTGCTCGACATCGTAACGTCACTATCGACAAGCCAGCTCGACTCGTTTGTTTATCCTACGGAAGAAAAACTGAAGGAATACATCAAGAAGGCCAAGCTGCTGAGACCGCAACAATACAAGCTGAGCAACCTTGCCAACCTGCGCACAAAAATGAACGTGACGCGCATGGACGACGCCCTCATAGCCGCCCTGCACACCATCGGCATCTACCGCATCTGTCAGGAACAGACAGCAACCAACAACATCCCGTCAAGCGACTGTCTGACATCGCTTACAGCCAACGACCTGCCGTCAATACAGCGTGTATACCAAAGCGAGATGTCGGGCATAACGGGCAAAACACAACCACCTACGGCAAGAGAACTCGAGAACATCATCAAGGCTGCACATGAATATGGCAAAAGATATCCCGACGACCGCATATACAGGGTGTACACACCGGCGTCGAACTTCGCCCTCGACATGTCCGACCAGCCTGCCCCCTGCCACCTCTATGCCTTGACCGACGACGAAATCAGCTCCAAGGAAGTGGTGGGCACATTCGAGGCGATAAGCAAAGGACTGAAGGCCCTCAACCTGCCCGACGCCATCGGACTGCCGAAGATCATCCGCGGACGTGCGGTAATGTCTAGTGACAAAGAGAGGTATACACTAAACGGCATACTCGTGCAGCTTAGCGGATTCCTCTGTTCGGTCAACGACCTCGACCAGCTGCAGCGTCCGGTGCAGGCATTCACCGACCGCAATGGCAAGTTCGAGATATACATGCCCGAGAAATACAATTTCGGTTCGGTGCTTACCTTCACCTTCAGCAATGAGAATGGAGAACAGCAGGTACAACGACCCATAAACGACATATTAGCACACACAAAACAAAGCGAAAGCGCCAAGGGAGAGCCTCTAATCATATGCGACCTGAGTCGGGATATGACATTTTTCCTTGAATACGATAAGTTTAGCACGGCAAAGACTGTAGCAAAGGCTCTCCCGAGCGTGCGCCTCCAAGGCGAGGAAGGCGGCAATACCGTATATCTCGACCCCGACACAGCGCCGGCTCGAATGTTCAACTACAGCCTGCTGCAGCGACTTACGGTGCCAAGCGCAAGCATCAGCCGCAAGGCGATAGAGAGTCCCATCGACGTGTATGCCTTCCGCAAAAACGTGAAGAGCAATCACGACAATGTGTGTATGAGCTCAGGACTGAGCATCGGATATGTGCTCAACATGGAGCAGGCATGGATACCTGACGGATACGCCCTCGGCGACCTACTCTACTCTCTCGTGCTATCACCGGGCGAGGAGCAGCGAATAGTGGTAAGAGACAAGTCCGAACAATACACTACGGCGGACAACATAAGCGGTACAGACCGAATTACCGACAATGCATCGTTGAGCCAGAACGACATGGTGGAGGATCTCTTCAACCAAACCGCGGCACAAAACGGATGGGCAGCACAACACGCCAGCTATTCAACAAAGGCAAAGAGCCAAAGTATGTCGGCAAGCGTCATCTTTGCTTCTGGCAACTGCTCGGCAGCAAGTAGCAGCGGCAACTCGTCGGCAAGCGCAATGACACACAATCTGTACAGCGACGCTTCACAGACCGCGTCACGCTTCCAGACAGCCATTGCCAGCAACAGCGCACGCATGGCACAAACCAACCGCGTGGCCATACGCACCGCATCGGGCAACGAAAGCGAAGCGGTAAGCACCAAGATCATTGCCAACCACAACCATTCGCACATCATGACTGTGCAATACTGGGAGGTGATGAGAAGATACAAGCTCAAGACATGCATCTCAGACGTAAAACTCGTGCTCTTCGTACCGCTGAAGCTGATACCGTTCTACACTTTGGATAAAGAGTCGATAGACTATACCGATTATAAGAACAACAATAACACGGCCGACGCATTCAAGAAACGCTACGGAGGCCTGATGCTCTATAACGACATCCTGCGCGAATGCCTGCCCTACTACTACCGTAGAGGACTTGACCTGTGTGAGGAGATATACAATACGGAAAACTGGAAAAAGACAACCGAATCTTCCAACCTTCCCATTGAAATAAATCTTACGGGCAACTTCATAGCCGAGGACGAGCTCAACGTATTCCTGCGCACCAAGGACGGCAGCATCATATATCCTACAAGCAGCAGCATACCAGAGCTGGTAGCAGTGACCAATTACTACAAGAAGGAATTGCTCACACAAGGCGCATTGAAGAAACTTGTAGCGGAAAACCGACGCAACTCAAGCGGAAAGCAGTTCATATACACCTTCAACATACCGGCGAGCTACTCTTACGACAAGTCATTCATGCTGGAGATAAACAGAAGCTGCAAAACGGTGGCTGTGTCAAGCGTCGAACCGGATGATGGTGAAAATCTGGAGTTTAAGGCGGAAATCCAAAGCCAGAAAAAGCCTAAGATAGCAACACTCGACGGCGACGAAGTGCTCAACGCAGCTCCACTGAGAGTGGAGGTGGGAGTGGCAATCCCGTCAGACGACTACAAAAAACCAAGCGTGAGCGGCGAAACCTTCAGCGTAAGAATGTTGAAGCAGGAACTCGACAGACGAACGCTGATACCTATCAACCGAACCGGATCGATATACTACAACGACAACCAACTGCGACAGGTGGAGAACCTCTACCAGCACGTGCTTAACAACACGTACGAATACTCGCGTTCGGTATGGGAAGGACTCTCCGACGGTGAGCGCGTGATGATGCTCGAGGGATACACCATCGACATGGACATCAACCACGACGGCATCAACACCAGCACACAATATCCGTTGCTCAACTGCGTGGACGCACTTTCACCGTTAGGCATCTATGGCAACAGCCTTATACTGCCGTTCTACATCCCGGACGACGAGGAAGTGGTGAAGAGTCTGTCGAAGGAGTCAGGAATAGAAAAACTCTCCAACGGACTGCTGCAAGATCGCATCTACAAGCACTACGCCACCAACTTCCGCGTGCCCACGGCAGAAGTGTCCATTCCTACACACGGTATGATTGGCGAGGCTGTGCTCGGCGAGACAAACGTGAGCGAACTTATCGACATCACAAGGTTCTGGAACTGGAAGGATTCTGACATCGAACACGCACAGGTAGACTCCTCATTTTTGAGCCAGCATAGTCTGCTAAAGGACGTCAGCGCACCTACCGTACAGATGCCTTCACAGGGAACAACGCTTCCACAGCATATCGCAGCAACAAGCCTGCTTAAGGAACTGACAAAAGAGCCCAAATTTGCTGACGTACTCAGCAAGGTGGACATGAACGATGTGCTCAAGGAAGCTAACAAAAACACATCCACTGGTAGAGACAAAGCCCTTGAGGAATCGTCAGAAACTACACAAAAAGCCATCCAGGCTGCCGCCAGCATAGCAACGGCTTATCTCGGGACAAAAACTTCTGAAAAGCCGGGCGACAAGAAGACAGACGGAAAGCCAGGAGACGGAGGAAAGCCAGGAGATGGAGGAAAGGCTGAAAGCGCAAAGCCTGCAGACAATGGTAAATCATAAAACGCAAGCTATATGAACGAAGAATATATGAAGAAACTGATGGACGCGCTGACGGAGATAATCATGTCTGAGTCGTCTGATGATATGAAAGCCATACGCATGCAAATACTGCAACGCGTAGCCAACGAAGTGGCTAACGTTACACCAAGGATGCCTGCCCCACTCAACATAACAGAGATTGGCGGCTACTACAATCTGCTGAACCGCATGGGACAGGAGGAAACGCTCACCATGAGGAAACGCCTCGTCGCTACGGCACTTGGCATTCCGATGGAATGAGCAGACAAGATAGCAAAAGTATGTTGCAAGTGTAATAGCTGAATAAAAGAGTGATTAAAAATTGAAAAAAGACGTGTGCGCGAAGACGATGCACATGACGGCAGTTGAACAAAGTATCCGACACGGCTGCCCCTTGGGCGCCTCCTCACAAGGGAGGAGTCGATGAGGGAAGGAAGATCAAAGGGTTTGACGGAGCAAAGGTGATGTCGCCGGGGCAACTCGGGTCTAGCCGGCGGGGTTGTCGACTTGACGCGAACATTCGAGGCAAGCTTCTGACAGCTGACACACAAAAAACCGCATTAGCAGAGATGTAGCCCGTAAAGGACGAACTGAACTCGGAGAGGTCGTGGCGGAGAAATGGAAAGCTGACGGTGGGGAGGGTACGGTGCAGTCCGTTCTCTCCCCTTTATTTTAGGAAGAAAACAGCAATGACTATATGATGAGGTATTTAGAAGAATACATACTTGCCTTTTTTATATATTTAATTATGCAATTATTATTAATTAAATATTAATATTAACCCCATATTTACTAAAAATAAATATTTAGTGTTTCTTTTATTTTCCTTACTTTTCGTTTGTGTTTACCAATTTTAATATCTACTTTTGCATTATCATACATAGAGGTATGACACAATGACAATTCTAAAACGTAAAAAACACAAGATTCTATGAAGAAAAACGTCATTACCCCAATGCGCCGCGCAATGCGTCGCGGCATCGCTTCCATGTTGCTCATCTGCGGCATGTGCCAGCCGGCGCTTGCTGAGGAGCAGAGTCTGCTCACGCTGCTGTTCAATGACGGCCACAAGCAGAGCTACGTGCTTGCCTCACGCCCAAAGGTTACGTTCGATGCCAGCACGCTTTACGTGGCCTCTGAAGACGTAAAGGACGAGTATGTGCTCGCGGATGTCAGCAAGTTTGTCTTTGACAAGGGCGACATCACAGCCATTGCAGCAGTTAAGGACGGCGAGTGCCGCCTGACTTTCGTGGACGGAACAACAGTGGAAGTGGAGGGTATAGGTGCCGCTACAGCCGTGCGTCTGTATGACGTAGCCGGCAAGAGCATCGCTGCCACCAAGGCTGACGCCAACGGCAAGGCTGTCGTAAGCCTCGCATCATGCCAGAACGGCGTTTACGTAGTAAGCGTGGAAGGCGGCAAGTCGTACAAGGTGATCAAGAACAAGTAAGCCAGCATATCTATACCAAAGTCACATTATATATATAATATATATGAAGAAGATTTACACCATCATAGCCGCGCTCGCTATAGCCACGGGAGCCACGGCACAATCGTTTACGGTACATACAAAGGACGGCAAGACAGTCAAGTATCATTGCTCTGACGTGGACAGCATCAGCTTCGACAATGAAAAAGAGCCCGAAGTGGTAGCGCCGCGCATCGGCGACATCTATTACAGCGACGGTACATGGAGCACAAAGCTCAAGGAAGGCGCCACACCTATAGGCATCGTCTTCCGCGTCGGCATAGCAGGTGACATGAGCGACCGCGAGGCTTTCTATACGAAGAAGGACGGCGTGACACCGTTTGACGAGTTTCACGGTTACGTAGTGGCTCTTCGTGACGCCACAGCGAAGGACGACACCAACGAAGGTGTATGGTGGAGCGCTTTCGACTCAAAGTTTACGGGTACCGGTGCCTCAACGAACACAGCTGACTTTCTCGGCTACACCAACACACAGTCAATCGTAGAGACTGCCATCCGCGACAAGGGAGAGCTGAACGGTTCTACCAATAACTATCCTGCAACCTACTACGCCACAACAGTATACGAACAGACGTGCCCCGCACCCGAAAGCAGCTCAGGATGGTTCCTGCCGGCAGCAGGACAAATGGAGTATCTCTTCGACCGCGTCTACTTTGACGAAGACGGATCGGGACGTTCTTGTGTTTCAGCCACTTTTGAATTGCTGACCGAGAACCTCGCCACACCATTGTATGGACCCGACTCAGAATACTGGACCAGTACGGAGAAGGTGGACTCTTACGGCACTTCCACATGGGCTTACTATTTCAGCTTCGACTCTTCACAGTTCAAGCCAGGCTTCGTGGCTGACTTCCGCAAGAACAGCGAAATGCGTGTCCGCTCAATGTTGGCATTCTAAGATGAATGCTCGAAACACACCATATTCAACTTTAAACCGATTAAGAACATAAGCAGTATTTTCCTGAAATATGAAAACCAACAAGTTTCTTATCCTGGCCATCATGCTCATCTCCGCATTGACGAGCATCAACGCCCAGTCGTTCCACGTATATCGTAACGGTGGCAACGTATCTGACTTCACCATAGCCGACGTAGACAGCATCGTGTTTGACGCTCCCGAAGACGAAGGACCGCGCTTCCATCTCGAATATTCAGGACTGACATCCACCTCCGTCACTCTCTCCGTTACACCGGAAGACAACTCCGTGGCTTACTATTATGACTGCGTGACGAAGGAACAGCTCGAGGATTCGAACGGTTCAATCGCTTCCGTCGTTGAGGGCTACCTCTCTTATCTGCAGCAGAGCTACCCCACACTCTCTATGGAGAACATCCTTGAGGCAATCCTCTCAAAGGGTCCTGCCACTGACGACGTAAAGGGTCTGCCCGCCGGCACCGACTTCATCTTCTACGCCATCCCCGTAAACAAGGAGGGAAAGTGCTACGGCAAGCCGACAACGAAGAACTTCAGCACGCTGCCTGGCGGCGATCCAGCTGAATGCACGTTCGACATCTCATACTCAGACCTTACAGCAGACGGATGCAACGTCATCATCAAGCCGTCTGACCCGTCAGTACGTTACTGGATGGGCATCACTCCGTTCAAGGATTATCCCGGCGACAAGGCTCTCGCTATGGACGTGAAGGAGAACATCGAGTCGTATGCACAGTCAAAGGGCATGACCGTAGCTCAGGTTGTCAAGGGCGTTACGTTCACCGACAACATCGAGTCGCAGGAGTCAGGACTTGACCTCAACACCTCTTACTATATCTACGCATACGCCATGAACGAGGACGCTACGGCAGCAGGTAAGATATACAAGCTCAAGTTCACGACTCGCGCTTCAGGTGCTTCGGACGCTGACATCAGCATCAAGTATCGCTATTACGACGGCGACGACCTCTACAACATGGACCCGACGAAGTATGCCAACATGAAGGGACGCGTATATATGCAGAGCGTGGTTACTCCTAACGACGACGCTGCTCACTGGGCAGTGGCTCTCGCCAAGGGCGACTTCACCGACGAGACAATGTTCCCGGACGAGTCTACTAAGAACGCCGTGCTGCAGGGTGGTTATCTCAGCGCCACACAGAAGAACTTCGTGGCAGACTGGACCACATGTACACTGCTCTACTTCGCTGCTGACGCTGCCGGTGTGGACGGCGAACTCCACCGTCTGCTCGTCGACTTCAAGAAGGAAGGTGCAAGCCCCATCTCTACATTCACCGAAACTGTGGAGGCTCCCGCACAGGTATCTCGTCTGCTCGTTCCGCGCCGCCAGTTCAACTCCGTTGCAGGCAGAATGATAAAGAAAGGCAATGCTGCCATCCATCGTACGCTGGTGAAGTAAAAGAACCGAGATTTAAGAATATAATACAATAAAGAAAGCGTTTGGAGAATTAAGGGATTTCGTCCAATTCTCCAAACGCTTTTTTGTTATCTCCATTTTATTCTTTACATTTGCAAAATCATAGAGAGTTATATGATTATATTGTCAATATCAACACATTAAAAAAAGGAGACATGAAATCGCCAGCGGCAACAGCACGGTGGAAAGTCTCGTAAACGGCATCATCAACCTGCCTACATCTGCTGCCACAACTGCTGAGGACGCAAAGGCTGCCATCACAAGCGACGTGGTTAAGCTCGCTTCTCCTGCCATTGCAAAGGGAGAAACGGTCGTAGAGACAGCCAAGGCTGCCGCCGAAATGGTGAAGAACGCTCCTGAATCCGTGAAGAACGCCGCAGAGAACGCCGCCAAGTCAGCTGTCAACAATGCTGCCTCAACAGCCGAGAACGCTGCAAAGACTGCCGTAGACGATGCCGCAAACAAAGCCAACGCCGCTGCTGCAGAGGGAAAGAAGAAGTTGGAGGAGAAAAGAAACGCCGACCGTCAGAAGGCTGTCGAAAAGGTGAACGAGGCAAACAAGAAGGCTAACGAAGCCGTTAACAAGGCTGCAGACAAGGCGTTGAAAGGATTAGGACTGTAGTCCTGTTTAGAGGTGAGATAATAAATGAGCTTGCAGTGCAAACTTAGGAGGCTATGGCGTCTCGCCATAGTCACGCACCCACAAATGCTAACAGATTGAGTATGAGCTGCGGGTTCCGCGGAGCGGGACTGATGACCTGCTATGGGAGGCTGCGGGGCTACGGCGAGACGCCATAGCCTCCTAAGTTTGCCTTGTAAGCCGTAATTATAAACTAAACAATTCAAAATCGCAGGCGAAGCCGAGAATAATTCAAAATTCGGCGTAACGCACCGATAAATTGCAGTTTATCGGTGAGTTTATAAATGAGCAAACTGTGCTAACCTAGGAGGCTATGGCGTCCCGCCGTAGCCACGCACCCACGAACGACCAGCAGATTGAGTTTGAGCTGCGGGTTTCTGGTACAAAGTTACATATTACAGTTCCGCGGAGCGGGACCTATATCATGAAACCCACTGCAAGCTGCGAAGCAGCGCCGCTGTGGGTACGTGCGTCACCTCCATCTAAATACAGTTCCCCGAAGGGGGACTAACACATCCCGTATGATATCGAGGATGATAGTCGGTCCCGCTTCGCGGAACCAAGAGAGTGTGAGGAGGATTGTTTATCCCACAGCTGCGCTCCTTCGGAGCTTGCAGTGGGTTTCTGATGGATACGTGTCCCCTCGGGACACGGCTCTGATTGAGCGTTCTGCTATGGGAGGCTGCGTGGCTACGGCGGGACGCCATAGCCTCCTATGTTTGTCTCGTCTGCTGTAATTCAAAATTCGGTTCAACGCACAGATAAATTTCTGTTTAGCTATGAGGAGATTCTCTTATTCCATTCCCGGTATGATGCCGCCGAGGTCTGCCATCAGCTGTTCCTTCGTGACGCCTTCGCGTAGGACGATGAAGATGGTGTCGTCGCCGGCTATGGTGCCGAGGATGTCGTCAATGTTACTGTTGTCGATGTTGTAGGCGATAGCACTTGCGTAACCGGGACGCGTACGTATAACACCCATGTTGCCGGAGAACGTGATGGAACGGTAGCCGGGGATGCGGAGCATCTCGGAAGCCGATCGGGGCGAGGCTACACGCTTATACATCGTCTCATTAGGCAACACATAGACGTACTTGCCGTTCATGCTTGCCGCCTTAGCAACCTTCAGCTGCTTGAAGTCGCGACTCAGCGTGGCTTGCGTTACCTGATAGCCTTCCTTTGACAGAGCTTCCAATACCTCTTCCTGACTGCCCATCTCATTGCTTGAGATAAGCATCTTCAATGTCTCTATTCTATCACTCTTCAGTTTCATAAGTATTGTTGTTTGGATTATTATGTTCGTATAATTATACGTTTGCGAATACAAAAGTACAAATAATCGAATAATTATCCAAATCTTCTTGAATAAAAATCCACGAAAGTTCCGTTTTATTCAACTAACTCCCCATTTCTGTTCATGTCGCGATAGATGCCGTCCACGATGGAGTCCGCCAAAGAGATATGCGCTCCTGTATGGACATCAGGGCGAGTTCGCAATACAGCTGCTTTCACACGACTATAGCAGCTCTTTTATCCAACTAAACGTCTTCGTCCACCTCCATATAGTGGTACGCGGCAAATCCGTAATATTCCTTATCTGAGGATTCGACATACCGATACGCATCAGGTAGCACACCTGCATCTGCTGATTGTTCAAGACAGTTACACGGCTAAGCAGCATATCGCTGAAGTCAGGATAGACACTGTCAACGGCAGAGAACAGACGCTTCCAGTCCGCCTCATCCATCCTCCTCTTGCCATCAGCCGCCAAACGCACCCACGCTATGACGTCATTGGCATTCTCCTGCATCTCGGAATGACGCAGCTTCTGCAAGAGCGACTGGCTTTGCCGGCGCTTTTCCTCCAACTGACCTTGGGTTTCCTCAAGAAGCATGGTCCGTCTTATCATCTCAGCCTGCGAGCTGACGAAGGCACGCTCTTTCCTGCGCATATAATATATCGCAACGGCATATACCAATATCACCATCAGAAAAAGGGCGATAAGGACAGCAAGCATGTATCGGTCTGTGCGTGACTGTAAGTAATAAATTTCATCTGACATACCACAAAGGTAAGCAGAAAATGCAAGAAACTCATATTTTACGAAGGTTTTAATCTATGGTTTCGCTGGAAAACCATTAATTTTGCAAATTATCCCGTTATAACAAAACAGTCAAGAACACTCACTCATGAAGAATATCCCGTATTTCATTGCCATCGTTTATGTGGCAGCCATACTGTTACGCTATCTGAAGGCAAGGCGACAGCTCGACCTCCATGATATAAAGAACAAAAGATTTCTGACAGATCAAGTATTGGAGATTGAGAAATTTTCGATGTGGGTGACTATTCTGTTCATGATCAAGCATAGCGGCGTTACCGTCTATTCTTCAGCCACGTGCATCTTGACCGTCATCTCAGGAATGCTGTTTCTGCAAAGCAATAAAGAAGCGTCGCCACTGGAGTTTCTCTCCAGCATATCCTGCATGGCGCTTGTAGGACTGACACACATAGCATGGTACGTTCTCATGCTAATCGAATAAGGACACAGCTGATTATCTGCATATTACTACATCTTTTCCAGAGTTGGAACAAGGTGGAACAAGGTTTTATTTCGCGAAAAAGCAACATATCGTAATTTTGCAACCAAGAGAATGCGAAACGCAGATATAAAAAATAAAACCTATAAGTTATGACATTAAAAGAATTTATGACGGTCCTTATTCTGGCTATACTGACTGGCTTGGACCAATGGGAACTGAGGCGCCGTTTGCGCAAAGGCAACGTAGATGCACAAACAATACACGCGAGGAGCATGGTGAATCTCACCTCAATGCTGATGCAGTCAACGATTCTCATCATAATAATATCGCAAGGTCTGTCGCTGCTGAGCGCCATCCTCACCGCCGCCACTTTCATTACAGCTATCTGGACGCTATACTATGACAACAAAAGCGTACAAAGGCAGCAAGCATGGAAGATTATCAGAATAATAATTGTCACTATGCTGGCGAACATAGGAGGATGGTACATGGCAGGGCTGTAACGTATAAATACATAGCAAGATTGTAACGTCTAAGCAGACAGTGCAAACATAGGAGGCTATGGCGTCTCGCCGTAGCCACGCACCCACAAACACAAGCTAATAGAGTATTATGCTACGGGAGGCTGCACCAACAAACACAAGCAAATTGAGCATAAGCTGCGGGTTCCGCTGAGCGGGACCTATATCATGAAACCCACTGCAAGCTCCGAAGGAGCGCCGCTGTGGGTACGTGCGATACTTCCACCACATATAGTTCCCCGAAGGGGGACTGATAGATGATCAGCTATGGGAGGGTGCGTGGCTACGGCGAGACGCCATAGCCTCCTAAGTTTGCCTTGTCTGCTGTAATTCACAACTGAATAATTCAAAATCGCAGGCGAAGCCGAGAATAATTCCTAATTCAAAATTCACCGCTCGGCTTTGCCGCTTGCCTAAGCAAGAACTCCTAAATCCTAATTCTTCGGCGGTTCCGCCTAAGACAATATTTGCATTTCTGATGCTCAATACTATGAGCTGAGCGCACAACAAAATC
>ERZ1673741.255-NODE-255-length-69276-cov-12.607157_pt1 | contig 69276 bp, 42 predicted proteins | sample MGYA00580209_ERZ1673741 | MGnify/ENA primary metagenome ERZ1673741 (study PRJEB41218, sample SAMN15661754) | gut metagenome | host: Homo sapiens | place: Canada: London | collected 2015-08-20/2019-03-30 | study: EMG produced TPA metagenomics assembly of... | reverse complement strand
GGGTGGTTACCAGAGTGGCCAAATGGGGCAGACTGTAAATCTGCTGGCTCTTGCCTTCGGTGGTTCGAATCCATCACCACCCACAAAGAATAATATTTTTCGTAACTTTATACATGTTTAGTTGCCGTAGCCACTGTGAAGTGCCTACGGTTTTTTTTGTATATAGCTTACTTGAGAAATGTTTGCGCTGCGCTCCATTGGCAACACGAAGCAGGATGGGTGCACGACTGGTTACCTTTCAAAATGCAAAATGACACGAAACAAAAGCAAACAAACGTAAAAAGCGTAAGTGTGTTCGTACACAGTATGTTGATTTATGTCAAAAACAAAGGAAACAATAGCATTTTCTTTCAAAAAGATTTGGAGGGTATCGAATATATGCGTACCTTTGCAAACGTAATCAAGAGGGTAACACCTCAAGAGTAAAGAACAGAACAAGTTAGTAGATTTTTCATATAGGTTTTTAGTTTTTAGGTTTTGATAGATTGTTTTTTTAGATTCAAAGGTATTTAGTTTTTAGGTTAAAGATTAGTTTAGTTTTCAGGTAACAGTTTGATGCAAGATGGTTGGTTGACGCCGTGAGGCGGAAACCTTCAATCGAGCTCAAAACAAAAGAGGAATTAATTGTAATTCACAATACGCAGGCAGCAATCGTGAGATTTCTGCCTGCTTTTTTTGTCGTGACACTACACTAAATTGTTCATTCTTCCGTTTTGAAGAACCCCTGTACGGATTTCATGAAGCGCGACACGGTTTGCGGTCGCGGATAGCTTATAGACATAGACCATCCACTGTAATACACGAACAACCGTTGCCTGACTCTCGACAACGCCACATAGAGCTTTCTCGCGTCTTCCTCCATGGCTGACGCGTCGTTAAGGTTATAGAAGTTGGGTATTCTGCCATCCACGACATCAAACACTATCACGTTGTCAAACTCCAGGCCCTTTGCCTTGTGGATAGTGGAGACAAACACCTTTTCGTCGAGCGATGAAGAGCCGCAGATGTCAGCTTCCTTAAACGTGCTGATTTCCATGATGTGGTTCTCCAGTTGTTCCTTGAGCGATGGCTCCTCGGCTTGGTTTATTACGTCACTGTCGAGAAACCGCGACACGTAATTGATTTTACTGTTTGGTTTTACCCGCCTCTCCTCTATCAAGAAATGATAAAAGCGGTTCATCTCGGCAGTCAAAGCCGGCTCACTGCCCATGACCCTGTCGTAAAGCCTGTCACACGCCGCGAAATAGATGTCGCCATAGTCGCGCCTAAGCTTGTCGGCAACCGACTTTACAGTCGGCTTGTCGAGGAACTCTTCCTGCCTCTTGATTATGCCAAGTCCCATTTCATGGCAATAGTTCACGAGCGACACCGTGGCGTTTACGTCATCATCGGCAAGGTGAGAGTTCTCTCCTTCCAAACCTAATTCGGCAAGCAGCGACTTTAGCTTGAAAGCCTTCAGCTCCGGGCGGATAAGACGCATGAGCTTCAGCGAGTCGAAACAAACAGGATGCAGGGCTTTCCAGTCGGCATCGGGGAGGCAGTCTTTCAGGCGGAAGTACATTATATGATAGTCGAACGCGGCATTATGCGCCAATAGCGGCGCACCATTGGCGAAGTCGAGAAACGCCTTGAATCCCTCAGCGGGCGGATAAAGCTTGTTGTGCTTGCGCTCCTCTATGATAGGGTTAACGATGTCGCCAAGCATCAATGGTATAGGGCGCATGGTCTCCAAGTAGACGCAAAACTTGTCCACGACCTTGCCCTGCCTTATCCTCTCCGCGGCAATCTGTATCACGTCGTCCTCAAAGACGTTAAGCCCTGTCGTCTCCGTGTCAAACACTACGATGTCACCACTGTCATAGGCTCGCAAGAATCGCTTGAGATAAGTGTCGTGGTCATCTGTCGCGCCACTTAGCAAGTCTGCTGGCGCGATGGCGAGCGTCCTTAGTTTATGCACGAGGTTTCGGGCCGTGGCAGCCGTCTCGCAGACCTTCATCCCTTGCAATATCTGCGCCCAGGCAAGAGAGTTAAGCTCATTGTTCACGACACTGAGGTGAGCCACGAGAAGTTTCACCTCTGGCGTGGAGAACAGGTCGGTGCCGGAAATCTTGAAATGAGACACGCCAACCTTGTGGAGGCGGTCGCTGACCGCGTCGGCGTCACGATTGGAGTTGACAACGATTGCCGTTGTCTTCGAGTTGTCCTCTTCTGCGAGTTTCCGGGCCAACGCCGCCACATCGTCAATCTCCGTCGTCACCGTATCCGAACGGCACAAACGGAGGCTGGAGTCATCGGCAACGACAGCGTCGCTTGGCTCGGGAAGGAGAGCCGGATCGGAGCGCAGGTTGGCTATGGCGTAATCGTTGAGCATCTCCACGATATTTCGCGGTTGCCTATGATTGATGCCAAGATGGTGAACCCTGCCCTCGCACTGCTCCTTGAGGGTGTTGAGCGTGGCGAGCTTTGCGCCCATGAACGAGAATATGGCTTGCTGCTCATCGCCAAGATAGACACAGCAGCCTTTTTCGGCGCGCAACTGGGATATTATGGCAAGTTGCAGCGGGTTGAGGTCTTGCACCTCGTCCACTTGAATCCATGCATAGCGTTTATAGTCGTCGCCATTGCTAAGGGCGTCATAAGTAAGTTGCAGCAGGTCCTCAAAGTCGAGCAAGTTGTTTTGTCGCTTATAAGCCACATAAGCGTGCGCATAACGTGCCTTCGTGAGCAACTGTGTGGCTTGGTAACGCATAAGTTGCGGGAAGACAGGCTGGCACACGAGGTCAAGATAGAAGTCGGCATGACCGTAAAGGTCTATCATGAGCGAGGCGTCGAAAGGCTTGCCCACGGCTTTAGCCAATGCTTTCATGGAAGCCACATCCTCTTTCGTTACACATTCCGGGTGCGTGCGCAACTCGCGTGGCACGCCATTGATGATATCGTACATGAAATGCGAGAAGAACATTATCAGCGCATGCGTCCTTCTCTTGCCGAAGTCAGACCTTACCGCATCCTCATCTTCGTTAAGGTATTGCGCGAGAATGCTGTCCACGGTATCATCGTCTATGATGGCGGTCTCTGCCGGCACTATGTTGTTGGCGAAAAGAAAGCGGGAACAAAACCTGTGGACATTTCCCACGAAAACATCCTCTGCCTTGTCTTTCCCAACCCTAAGGTCCACGCGCTCGCGCATGCCACGCGCCGCACGATTGGTAAACGTCAAGCACAACATGTCGTCGGCCTTCACCCCATTGGCGAGAGCCTGCCGTATGCGTTCGGCAAGGATCTGCGTCTTGCCGCACCCTGGAGGCGCGAGCACGAGGTGTTGCCCACTCATGATGTCAAGAATCTCTTGTTGCGACTTGTCGGGAGTCCATTGTAAGCCCTGCTCCATAATATAGCATGTTATAAAAAGATGGGGCGACCATCATGGCCGCCCCACGCCTATTTAGTAGTCGGAATGTTTAGCAAGTGCACTTCCAAGGCTTCAACTGCTTGAAGAAGTCGTTGCCCTTGTCATCCACGAGGATAAAGGCAGGGAAGTCCTCCACGGTTATCTTCCAGATTGCCTCCATGCCGAGCTCTGGATACTCTACACACTCGATGCTCTTGATGCAGCTCTGAGAGAGAACGGCTGCAACACCACCGATAGTGCCGAGATAGAAACCTCCGTGCTTCTTACAAGCGTCGGTGACAACCTGCGTGCGGTTACCCTTGGCAATCATTACCAAGCTAGCGCCGTGATCCTGGAACTCGTCCACATATGGATCCATACGGTTGGCCGTGGTCGGGCCCATTGAACCACAAGGATAGCCCTCCGGTGTCTTGGCTGGTCCTGCATAGAGGATTGGGTGATCCTTGAAGTACTGAGGCATCTCCTCGCCTGCGTCCAAGCGAGCCTTGAGCTTGGCGTGAGCGATGTCGCGAGCCACGATGATAGTACCCTTCAAGCTGACACGTGTGCTGACAGGATACTTGGTCAACTCGGCGCGAACGGCGTCGATACCCTTGTCGAGGTCAATCTCAATGCCCTTGGCGCCCTCGCCTGGCTTACGCAACTCCTCTGGAATCAACTCTGTTGGGTTGTCGTCCATCTTCTCCAACCAGATACCGTCCTTGTTGATCTTGGCCTTGATGTTACGGTCGGCGGAGCAGCTTACGCCCATACCGATTGGGCAGCTGGCACCATGACGTGGCAATCGGATGACACGGATGTCGTGGGCCAAGTACTTGCCGCCGAACTGTGCGCCGAGGCCGATCTTGTGCGCCTCTACGAGGAGCTTGTTCTCCAAGTCGACGTCACGGAAAGCACGACCTGTCTCATCGCCTGTGGTAGGCAACTCGTCGTAATACTTGATGGAAGCCAACTTCACGGTCAAGAGGTTCTTCTCCGCAGAAGTACCACCGATAACGAAGGCGATGTGGTAAGGAGGACAAGCCGCCGTGCCGAGGCTCTTCATCTTCTCTACGAGGAACGGGAGGAGTGTGCCCTCGTTCTGGATAGTAGCCTTTGTCATAGGGTAAAAGTAAGTCTTGTTGGCAGAGCCACCACCCTTGGCAACCATTACGAAGCGATACTCGTCGTACATGTTGAGAGGAGCGTTCTGAGAATAACGGAGGTTGTCCTGTGTGTAAGTGTTATAGACACCGCGGCTCAAAGCCTCTTCGTCCTCGAAGTCGGTCCATACACGCTGACCCTTCTCGCCGTGGATGATAGCGGTACCAGTGTCCTGGCAGAATGGGAGGATGCCCTTTACGGCAGTCTCGGCGTTGCGAAGGAACTGGAGAGCCACGTACTTGTCGTTCTCAGAAGCCTCTGGGTCTTTCAGAATCTTTGCCACCTGGAGGTTGTGCTCACGACGGAGCATGAACTCCACGTCGTGAAAACCCTGCTGCGCGAGCAAGGTCAAGGCCTCCTTGGAAACCTTGAGGATAGTCTTACCCTCAAACTCAGCCGTGCTTACGCCTTCCTTGGTAAGCAAGCGATACTCAGTCTTGTCCTCTCCAAGCTGGAACATTGGAGCGTACTTAAAATCTACTGGTTTAGCCATAATATAAAATGTTTATTGTATAATATTATATGTTGTCTATCTAATTCCTGCCGCTTGTATGTTTAATCAAACGTATTAGTATCCAAAGATTTCTTCCGTGGTCAGCCTTCTCACCGGTCCCAACTTTTGCAGAGCGTCCATGTCGATGTCTTTCTCGTTGCCGAGGATAAGATAGCGGTAAGGCTTGTTGGCGATGTTCTCTCGCGCGAAGTTGATGACATCGTTGAGCGTCAGCTTTGGCAAGGTCTCGTAAATCTTTTGGCGGATGTCATAGTCAATGCCCTTCTTCTTGGCTTCGAGCCATCTCCAAAACACGTTCTCATAGTTTGTCCTGGCTGTGGAGAGCGACTTTATGAGGCTTTGCCGCGCCAACTTGAATCCAGCCTCGCGCGACGGCGTGTCGTTGAGCAGGTTGTTGAACTCGTTTACGCAGTCCATCATCTTGTCGTTTTGGGTAATGATGTAAGTGGTAAAGCTCTCCGTGTCCTTATAAGGATAAGCCGATGGCGCCGTGTATCTGGCACCAGCCGAATAGGCCAAACCACGCGCCTCGCGCAGTTCCTGGAACACGATGGCGTTCATGCCGCCTCCGAAATACTCGTTGAAGAGAAGCTCTATGGCCGCCTTCTCCGGTGTCCACTTCTTGCCCTCAGCGTGATACATGGTCATATAGATGTTCTTGGCATCATAAGGAGCCACCCACACCTCCGTCTTGTCAGTAGCCTGATGAAGATAAGGCTTAGCCTCCGGCTCTTGCAAGAATTTCCTTGGCGTGGCGTGGGCCGCGCTGACGATGCCGTCGACTGTCTTCATGTCGGAAGGCCCGAAATACATCACCGTGGCGCGATAACGGTTGAGATTCTTCAGCTTGTCGAGCAAAGCCTGTGGGTCTGCGTCGCGCAACTGCTTCTCGCTCATGTCGTTAAGCTGCGGGTTATACGCGCCATACTCGCCAAGCATGGTCAAGGCCGAGAAGTTTGCGCGCTGTTCGCTCTTGGCGTCGGCACGCTCCTTCAGCACTATGCCGACATACTTGTCGTAGCTTTCCTTGTCGGCCTTGGCACTCGTGAGCACGTTCTCAAGCAACCTCACCGCCGCGGGCATGTTGCTGTTGAGTCCGCTGATGGAAATGTTGATGGCGTCGTCGCCAACGCTCACGTTATAGCTGCACGCGAGCTTGAAGAACTGCTGCTGTATCTTCTCGTTGCTCAACTTGTCGGTGCCGACATACGAGAGATAGTCGGCGGCGACGGCATACTGGTTGTCGCTCTCGCTGCCGAAAGGATAATGATAGGTCAAAGAGAAGATGTCGTCGCTCGTATTCTTCTTATACAGATAGTCGAGGCCTTTCTTCGTTCGGGCCACCGTGAGGTCGCGCTTGAAGTCAACGAACTTGGGCTGTATGGGCTCCGGCTTGGCATTGACGATTTCTTTCAGAAACTCGCTCTGCTTGTCGTTGTTGGTCGGGATAGGTGTTATGTGCGGCTTTTCTATCTTGTGAATAGTGGTGTCGTTGCCTTGGGCCTTGAACACGGTGACGTAGCCATCGGTGAAGAACCTGTTGGCGAAGTCCACTATCTGGCTCTTCGTCATCTTGGCAATGCGGTCGAGAGAGTGGACCTCGTCGTCCCACTGCTTGTCGTTGATGAAAGCATTAACGAAGCGGTCGGCGCGCTCATCGTTCTTCCTCAGCGACTGGTAATATTTCAGCTTCATGTTGTTCACCGCCGACGGCAAGAGGTCATCGGAGAACTGGCCCTTCTTCAGCTTCTCAATCTCGCCGAGCATGAGCCGCCTCACCTCCTTGGTGTCTTGTCCCTCCTTTGGCAAGCCATAAAGGTAGAACATGCCATAATCGTGGTTTGACGACAGTTGCGCGCTTGCGCCCATCACCTTCATCGGGTTGTTGAGGTCCAAGTCGAAGAGTCCGGCCTTGCCATTGCTGAGCAAATAGCTTATAACGGATAGCGTGTCTTGCTGGGCCGACGCGGCAGCATCGGTGCGCCACGCCATGAACACGTTGGGAGCCTCAAGGCCCACGACGGTGGTGTCGACAGGCGCCATGAGCTTCTTCAACGGAGCGTATTGCGGATAAGAGAGGTTGTCGCTCTTCTTCCAGTTGCCGAAATACTTGTCGATGATGGCAATGGTCTTGTCGGGGTCGAAGTCGCCGGCAAGGCATATCGCCACGTTGTTTGGCACGTAGTAGCGATGGAAATAGTTTTTTATGTTGGTTATGGAAGGGTTCTTCAGGTGTTCCTGCGTGCCGATGGTGCTTTGCGTGCCATAAGGATGACCTGGGAAGAGCTTCTTGCTCATGGCCTGAATCTGCTTCTCGTCATCGCTGCCAAGGCCGATGTTGTATTCCTCATACACCGCCTCCAGCTCAGTGTGGAAGCCGCGTATGACCATGTTTTTGAACCTGTCGGCCTGCACCTTGGCCCAGAAGTCTATCTCGTTGGCCGGGATGTCCTCCACATAGCACGTGACATCCTCCGAGGTGTAGGCGTTGCTGCCTTGCGATCCAATGCTCGCCATGAGCTTGTCATACTCGTTGGGGATGTTATACCTGGCGGCCAGCTGCGATATGGAGTCAATCTCGTGGTAAGCCTTCTTCCTCATCACGGGGTCGGTGATGTGGCGATAACGCTCGAAGCGACACTCTATGGTGTCGAGCAGCGGGGCCTCAGCCGCCACGTTGCTTGAGCCGAAATGCGTGGTTCCCTTAAACATGAGATGCTCCAGGTAATGGGCCAGGCCCGTGGTCTCAGGAGGGTCGTTGCGCGAGCCTGTCTTCACGGCGATATATGTCTGAAGGCGCGGCGTCTCACGGTTGACGCTCATGTAGACCTTCAATCCATTGTCGAGGGTATAGACGCGAGCGTGCATCGGGTCGCCCGCCACCGTTGAGTAATGGTAACTCTTCTGCGCCTGGACGCTCACGGCGAGCGCGGCGACAAGCACACAAAGAAGTGTCCTCAAATGTTTCATATAATATAATGTGTAAATATGTGTCTCGTATGATGATAATCTTTTGCCTCACGGGCAGCCTTAGCTCTCGAAGTCGACCTCATGGTCGAGTTGCGAGATGAAGTTGTCGAGCACCTCCTGGTCCACGTCGCCCATCCGGTACTCCTTCTCCGCGTCCTTTCTTATCTCGGCAATCCACGCCCTGCGCGCGGTCACGTAGTCGCGCCTGATGCTCTCGGCACTGTCGGCGTCGAGTTCCTTCAGACCGTAATAGTCCAGGATGTGGCGGTATGTCCACGCCCACTGGTATTCGCGGTAATGGTTGTCGATGTCGGTCAGGCGGGCGGTGACACCTTCTATTGAGTCGAGCTCCCCGCTCTTGATGTCGCTGACAAGACGTTGCTCCTCGCTTGCCGGCAAGAGCAGGCCCGAGAGGTCGTTCCAGTCGCCCAGTCCCACCTCGGTGGCGGGCGGAGCCAGCGTCGGGTCGCGCTTTAGCACGCGCTTTAGCACGGCCCCCATGTATATGCGCAGGGCTATGTCATAGTATTTTATGCCCTTGCGCAGCGACGAGGCGTGGATGACATACTCGTGGTAGTTGTATGAGCTCACGTCTTCGCCCGACGCGGCTTGCAGGTCTTCGAGAATCTTCTTTCCCTTTATTATCTCCCCCACGGAGAAGGGCGAGAGCCAGTCGAAGTTGACAATGCTCTTCCTCGTGCCCTTGGGCCTGACATCTCGCTTGGGCCACTTGCGTATGTCGCGGTAGAGGCCCACGGTGGTTATGTTGCGTCCCGGCGACAGATACATGGTGTCGCCGTAGGCTATGAGATACGAGAACGGCAGGTTGCGTGTGTCGGGATGGTGCATCAGCTTGCCGAAGCACACGCTGAAGGTGCCTATCGTGGCCGGCATGAGCAGGTAGGCGCCGCTTGCCGTCTTGGTGCCTCTTTCGAGCACGCCCCAGTGGAGCGGTCCCATCTTGTAGGCGTGGTTTGAGAAATTGGTCGCCGAGCCGGCGTTGTAGAAGCTGAACTGCGAGCCTATGAGCAGCGAGCTCTTGTGGTGGCTGGCGGTGAACGGTCCGCAGAAGGCGGCGCACGCCTCACCGTTGCTCATGTAGCAGTTGGCGAAGAGCACGCTCTGCGCTGCCGTGAAGCCATTGCTTATCTTGCACGCCTCGCCCACGAAGCAGTCTTGCATCTTCACCGAGTTGATGAGGCTTGAGCCGTGACTGATGATGGAGTTTTCGCAGATGACGCCCGTGCCGATGTAGACGGTGGCCTCCGGCGCCGATAGAATGGTGACGTCGCTGAGCCTTGCCGCGCCGTTCACCTCACACTCCTCGCCTATGACGGTATTGGTTATCTCCTTGGTGTTCACTATCTTCACCCCGTCGCCCAGGGTGCCACGGTCGGGCGATGTGGCCTTGATGTCCTCTCCTATGAGCCGGCGCATGGCGGCCCAGAACCCACGGTCGCGATCATACTTCACCATGAGCGCGGCTATCTGGCTGTTGAGCCCGTCGAAGAGCACCACGTTGCCGTCGCCCACCTCGTTGAGCACCGATATGAGGTTGCCCTGCCCGAAGGTCGCGCCCTCGGTGGTCTCCATGGTGGAGACGTTGGAGATGTAGCAATCGTTGCCGATGGTGTAGTTGTTGATATAATTGCCGATGTTCTCTATCAGGCAGTTGTCGCCCACGCTGACGTTGCGCAGCGTGGCGTTGCAGATGCCCGAATGCTTGAGGAATCCAGGCGACACCTCGATGTTCTTTTCAAAACTGCCTATGGCGACATCGCCGTAGAGCATGACGTGTCGCATGTACTTGGGAGCGAAGTCGTCGCTCACCTTGACGTTGTCCCAGTTCTCGGCCCAACAGCCGTTGTCGTCGAGAACGTTTATTTCCTCTTCGGTTAAAGACCTGTATGCCATAATGTTTTTGTTTATTTGTCCGCCTCGGTTCCGGAAGCAGACCCGGTTTTATTCCTCCTCGGGATAGAGGAAGTCGTTGTAAGGGTATTTCTGCACGTGCAGCTCCCTCACCTTCCTGTAGAGCACGTCCCTGAACTCGTCTATGTTGTCCCTGTTTTTCGCCGACACGAAGATGCAGTCGTCGTTGAGCTTGGCCATCCACGTCTTCTTCAAGTCGTCGAGCGAGATGTTCTCCTTCCTCACCGGCGTCAGGTCGTCGGGATCTTTCTCCGTCCAGCTGTAGTTGTCTATCTTGTTGAAGACGAGCATCGTCGGCTTGTCGGCGCACTCAAGGTCTTTCAGCGTGGAGTTTACCACCTGTATCTGCTCCTCGAAGTCGGGGTGCGAGATGTCCACCACGTGAAGCAGCAGGTCGGCCTCGCGCACCTCGTCGAGCGTCGACTTGAACGAGTCGACGAGGTCGGTGGGCAACTTGCGTATGAAGCCCACGGTGTCGGCGAGCAGGAATGGCAGGTTCTTTATCACCACCTTGCGCACGGTGGTGTCGAGCGTGGCGAAGAGCTTGTTCTCGGCGAACACCTCGCTCTTGGCCAGCAGGTTCATCAGCGTCGACTTGCCCACGTTGGTGTAGCCCACGAGTGCCACGCGAATGAGCCGCCCGCGGTTCTTGCGCTGCGTGGTCTTCTGGCGGTCTATCTCCACCAGGCGCTTCTTCAGCAGCGACATGCGGTTCAGGATTATTCGGCGGTCCATCTCGAGCTGCGTCTCACCAGGTCCGCGCAATCCCACGGAGCCTTTGCCGCCGCCCGATCCCGAGCCGCCGCCCTGACGCTCAAGGTGGGTCCACATTCGCTGCAGGCGTGGCAGCATGTAGCGATACTGCGCCAGCTCCACCTGTGTCTTGGCGTTGGCGGTCTGGGCGCGCATGGCGAAGATGTCGAGGATGAGCGACGTGCGGTCGAGAACCTTCACGTGCAGCTCGTTCTCGATGTTGCGCAGCTGCTTGGCCGACAACTCATCGTCGAAGATGACCATGCCTATCTCTCGGTCGTTGTCTTCCTCGTCCTTGATATACTGGTGTATCTCCTCCAGCTTGCCCTTGCCCACGTAGGATGTCTGGTTGGGGCCGCCCACCTTCTGGGTGAACCGCTTCACGATAACGGCGCCGGCGGTATCGGCGAGAAATTCCAGCTCGTCGAGATATTCTGTCGTCTTGGCCTCGTCCTGCGTCGGAGTCACCAGTCCCACGAGGATGGCGGTCTCCGCCTTGCTGGCCTCGGCCTCGGAGTATTCAAATTCCTTCATTAAATATCAATTGTGTATTATCTTATGCAAAGATACATAAAAGATGGGAGACGATAAAGATGTGGATAATATTTTTTTGTAACTTTGCCGACTGTTAAAAAATCGGGCGGAAGCCCTAAAGCAAACAAAACAAAGATGAAAACAAGCATTGTTATTTCCATGGCATTGGCCATGGGCCTGGCCTTGGCTCCCTTGGCGGAAGCCGCTGCCAGCGTTGCGGGCATGGAGATAGGACTGAAACTCAACAAATAGCCATGGACAGCCTGACCATCGTCTCCGACGACAACCCAAGGGTGCTGCTCGTACAGCCCGTGGACAGCCACGACATGGAGGAGCTGGAGACGGAGGCCGCTTACCTGCGCGCCCACTCTCCCCTGCCCTTCCGCCTCGTGGCAATACGCGTGAAGAAGTGGAACGAGGAGCTGACGCCGTGGCCCGCGCCTCCCGTCTTCGGCAAGACTCCGTTTGGCGACGGCGCGCAAGCCACGCTCGACAAGATAACGTCAGTCATCGAGGAGCAATCGCGATTCCTAAGTGGCGACGCACCGGCACAAGGCGACCTTTCGCGCGTGGTGCTGGGGGGCTACTCCTTGGCGGGGCTCTTCTCGCTATGGGCCGGCACGCGCCTGCCGTTTGGCGCCATAGTGGCGGCGTCGCCATCGGTGTGGTACAAGGATTGGCTCAGCTATGCCGCGTCGCATCCGTCGCTCGCGCCTCATGTGTATCTTAGCCTGGGCGACAGAGAGCACCATTCCAAGACGGCCATCATGGCAACGGTAAACGACTGCATGAACCGGCAACGCGACTTGTTGGCGGGCCAAGGCGTGGACACCGAACTGCACATGAACCCCGGCAACCACTTCCAAGACAACGGCAAGCGCACCGCCATGGGATTAGCGTGGTGCATCGAAAAACTTGTCTAATACTTCTTGAAGACAAGAAATAACTGATACCTGCACCCACGTTGATTTGTAAAATATTATTGCCGAAATTTAACACTTGGAAACAGGGGCAAATAGAGCTGGAAAAGGGTAGCCTTTCGCCATTTGAAAATGCCGCAGGTCAGTTTTTGGCCATTTTCTATTGCCGTTACGGTGCAATCGCGACGCGATTACAGTGTAACGGCGACGCGATTACACCGTAACGGCGATGCGATTGCACCGTAACGGCGACGCTAATTCGGCGCTTTTTTCACGCCCAAAAACCATTAAAGTTGTAACGCGGTGATAATCAACAATTTACCAAAACGGCCCATAATCGCGTCATTTCCACGCAAGCGACGGCTTGGTTGAAAAAAATCGATTCTCAGGCGACCATTTGTAAAATGTTATTACCCAATTTAACAGAGGTGCATCGTCTGCTTTGCAGGGGCGGATAGGGATGGTTAGGGGCCGTCCGCAACCAATGTGGATGCATGGGGAAATACGAGGCATTGTGCCATCACGCCAAATTTGTGGAAGACCCTATTTTGGTTAAAAAAAGGTAAGGCGGCATTTTGGGGCATATTATATTTGCCAACTGTGATAATTTGAGTAACTTTGCACGGAACTATTGCAATAACTCAACAGTATTTTTATAAGGTAAAGATGAAACAATACCGTTTAGTGGACACGGTGCTTGGCTGGGTGGCTTTCGTAATAGCCGCCTTCACATACGTGTCTACCATTGAGCCGACAGCCTCGTTTTGGGACTGCCCTGAGTTTATCACCACAGGCTACAAGCTGGAAATCGGCCATCCGCCAGGGGCGCCGTTCTTCATGCTCACCGCCAACCTCTTCTCCCATTTCGCGAGCGACCCGTCGCAAGTGGCCAGAATGGTGAACACCATGTCGGCGCTTCTTTCAGCCACAACCATCCTGTTCCTCTTCTGGACCATCACGCACCTCACGCGCAAGCTCATCGTGAGAGACTGGAGCGAGATGAGCCTTGCCAAACTGATTGCCATCGAGGCGTCGGGCATGGTGGGCGCGCTCATCTACACGTGGTCTGACACGTTCTGGTTCTCGGCCGTCGAGGGTGAGGTGTATGCCTATTCCTCAGCGTTCACCGCCGTGGTGTTCTGGATCATCCTCAAGTGGGAAGACCATGCCGACGAGCCTCACTCCGACCGTTGGCTCGTGCTGATATTCTACATGACCGGCCTGTCCATCGGCGTCCACTTGCTCAGCCTCTTGTGCCTGCCCGCCATCGTGCTGGTGTATTGCTACAAGCGGTTCCCCGACGTGGAGGTGAAGGGCTCGCTCATTGCCCTCTGCGTCAGTTTCGTCATCCTCGCCGCCGTGCTCTATGGCGTGGTGCCGGGCATCGTGACCGTGGGCGGATGGTTTGAGCTGTTCTTCGTCAACACCCTGCACCTGCCGTTCAACACCGGACTCATTATATATATAGCCTGCCTCGTGGTATGCACCATCTGGGCCATCTACGAGAGCTTCGCCGCGAGAAGCAAAAAGCGAGAGAACATCTCCTTCCTGCTCTCTTTCGCCCTCATCGGCATACCGTTCTACGGCTATGGCTGGTCGGCGTTCATCATTGGCGTGATAGTGCTCGCCGTGGTCGCCTTCCTGCTCAACCGCAAGAAGATAGTGGAGAAGAAGCCGGTATATCTCGTCACGTCCCGTTTCAAGAACACCGCCCTGCTCTGCATGCTCATGCTGATGATAGGCTATTCGTCTTACGCCCTCATCGTGATACGCTCCGTGGCCAACCCGCCAATGGACCAGAACTCGCCAGAGGACATCTTCACCCTTGGCTCCTACCTCAGCCGTAACCAGTATGGTGAATACCCGTTGTTCTACGGCCAGGCGTACACCTCGCAGGTAGCCCTGAAGCAGGACGGTGACATGTGCACGCCGGTCATGAAGCCGGGCGCGCCAGTCTACAGCCGAAAGGAGAAGGCGTCGAAAGACGAGAAGGACTCCTACTTCGTGGTGACACACAAGGACAAGTATGTGTACGCGCAAAACATGATCTTCCCGCGCATGTACGACTCCAGCCACGCCCAGGACTATGAGTCGTGGATGGGCGGCGTGGATGGCACCGACGTGTCTTACGACCGCTGCGGTGAGCAGATGACCGTGAAGATGCCGTCGCAGATAGACAACATACAGTTCTTCCTCTCTTACCAGTGCAACTTCATGTACTGGCGCTACTTCATGTGGAACTTCGCCGGTCGGCAGAACGACATCCAGGGCAACGGCGAGCTGGAGCATGGCAACTGGATTACCGGCATACCGTTCATCGACAACTCGCGCCTGGGCGACCAGTCGAAATTGCCGAAGGACCTGCAAGCCTATGACCCCGTGACCAACCCCGGCGGCAACAAGGGACACAACGCGTTCTATTGCCTGCCGCTCATCCTCGGCCTTATCGGTCTCTTCTGGCAGGCGTTCCGCGGCCGTCGCGGCATACGCCAGTTCTGGGTGGTGTTCTTCCTCTTCTTCATGACAGGTCTCGCCATCGTGATATACCTGAACCAGACGCCGGTGCAGCCCCGTGAGCGCGACTATGCTTACGCCGGCTCGTTCTACGCCTTCGCCATTTGGTGCGGCATGGGCGTGGCGGCACTCTACGACCTGCTGGGCAAGCGCGTGAAGATGAACCACGTGGCCCTCGCAGCCGTCATCGGCGTGCTCTGCCTGCTCGTGCCATTGCAGATGGTGTCGCAGACATGGGACGACCACGACCGCTCCGGACGATACACTTGCCGCGACTTCGGCCAGAACTATCTCATGTCATTGCAAGACAAGGGCAACCCGATAGTCTTCACCAATGGCGACAACGATACCTTCCCGCTCTGGTACAACCAGGAGACTGAGGGCGTGAGGACCGACGCGCGCGTCTGCAACCTCTCTTACCTGCAGACCGACTGGTATATCGACCAGATGAAGCGTCCGGCCTACAACTCGCCGGCAGTGCCCATCACGTGGTCAAGGCTCGACTATTGCTCCGGCACCAACGAGTATATCGAGGTGCAGCCATCGCTAAAGGACCAAATCAAGCAGTTCTACAAGCAGAATCCGGCACAGGCCAAGGCGCAGTTCGGCAACGACCCGTTCGAGCTGAAGAACATCCTCAAGTACTGGGTGTGCTCCAAGAGCCAAGACTTCCATGTCATACCGACCGACACCGTCTTCGTCACCATCGACAAGAACGCGGTGCGCAAGAGCGGCATGATGATGGCGTCTGACACTATCCCCGACCGCATGGTCATCTCGCTCAAGGGCAAGAATGCCCTCTACAAGAACGACCTCATGATGCTCGAGATGATAGCTCAGTGCAACTGGACTCGTCCACTCTACGTGGCAGTGACCGTGGGCGAGGAGAACTTCATGAACCTCGGCGACAACTTCGTGCAGGAGGGCCTTGCCAACCGCATCACGCCGTTCACCACGAACGTGCCGGGGGCCAAGAACTTCGACACCATGACCACCTATCACAACATGATGGAACGCTTCCGCTATGGTGGCCTCTCGAAGCCGGGGCTGTATATCGACGAGACCGTGATGAGGATGTGCTACACCCATCGTCGCCTCTTCGCCACGCTTGCCCTGCACCTCATAGCCGATGGCAGGAAAGACCTCGCCAAGAAGGCCCTGGCCAAGGCCATGAAGGAGATACCTGAGTATAACGTGCCAATCAACTACATGTCGGGCGGCTCTGACCTCGCCAAGGCTTACGCCCTCGTTGGCGACAAGGCCAACGCCACGAAGCTTGACAAGGAGGTGTTCAGCGTGGCTGAGCAATATGTCAACTATTATCTCAGCTTGCAGGGCATCCGCTTCCAGCAGTCGGCCCGCGACGTGCTGACGCAGCTGTCTATCATGGACCAGACCACTGAGGTGACCAAGCTCTTCGACGCCAAGCTCGCCAAGCAGCAACAGGCCACGATGCAGCGTCTCTACGCCCGCTACATGGCGCAGGGCGGCACGATGCCTCAGCAATAACACACTGCCAGACCATGTTTATCGAACAACCGGCGAAGTGGTTGCGCTGGATTTACCCAAAGGCCATTTGGCGAATGGACCAGCACGACCACTCCGTTTACCTTACCTTCGACGACGGGCCCATACCAGAGTCGACACCGTTTATCCTCGACACCTTGAAGGAATATGGCGCTAAGGCCACGTTCTTCATGGTGGGTGAGAACGTGCTGAGATACCACGACCTCTACAACCGGATAGTGGAGGAAGGACACCAGGTGGGAAACCACACCTTCCACCACCTCGGCAGCTTGAAGCACATGGCCATAACCTATGGGCAAGACGTGTCGATGGCCAACGAGCTGATAAAGGCGCATCTCTTCAGGCCGCCACACGGATGGATGAAGTCGGACGTGTATTGGTGGGTGAACCGATATTACAAGATAATAATGTGGGATCTCGTCACGCGCGACTATTCCAAGTGGATAACGGCGCAAGACGTGGTAAACAACGTGAAGCGATATGCCCGCAACGGTTCCATCATCACGTTCCACGACTCGCTGAAGGCGATAGACAAGTTGCGCACGGCCCTGCCCGAGAGCCTCGCGTGGCTGAAAAGCCAAGGCTACGAGTTCAAGACCTTTGAATAAGTCGTGGAATGGTTGTCGTGGCGTGTTTGAAGTGTTAACGTTACAAACGAGAAATTGATGCTCACAAGTATATCACTTAAAGACAAGATAAAAGCCGAAGCCTCACGCCTCGGCTTTTTCGTTTGTGGGTTTGCCAGGGCCGAGCCCGTGAGCGAGGCCATGAGGCGGCATTACCTCGGCTGGCTTGCCGATGGCCGTAACGCCGACATGGCGTATCTTGGCAATAATCTCGACAAGCGATTCGACCCGCGCCTGCTCATGCCAGGCGTCAAGACCATCGTGGTGGTAGCCCAAAACTATTTCCCAGCCCGCCGACTGCCCGAGGGCGAGCCGCAAATCGCCGACTACGCCTTAGGACTCGATTATCACGACATCGTGAAGCAGAAGTTGCGCCAGCTTGCCGCCACCGTTGGCATTGCCGATTCTCGCGCTTTCGTCGACACGGCTCCCGTGCTGGAGCGTTATTGGGCCGTCCGAGCCGGACTGGGATGGATAGGCAAGAACCAGCAGCTCATTATCCCCCACGCGGGCAGCGAGTTCTTCCTCGGCGAACTGTTTGTCACCGTCGAACTTCCGCCCGACGAGCCATTGCCCAACCGTTGCGGCACATGCCACCGTTGCGTTGACGCTTGTCCAACCCACGCCCTCAGCCTGCCGGCAACGTGCGTGGAAGGCTATGGCGACATCACGAGGTTCGACGCGAGGCTGTGCCTGTCGTACCAGACCATAGAGAACCGTGGCGAGTTGACCGTCGGCGCCAAGGCCGCCATGGGCGACACGTTCTATGGTTGCGACCGCTGTCAGCGTGCCTGTCCGTGGAACCGTTTCGCCAAGCCCAGCACTGAGCCGCTGCTCCAGCCGCGTGAGGAGCTGTTGGCGATGACGCGACAAAAATGGGAAAACCTGACGGAGGAAGATTATCGCAGGCTCTTCAAAGGCTCTGCCGTGAAGCGCGCCAAATATGAAGGACTTATGAGGAACATAAAAGCCTGCTTGGCCGGCGAGGCTACTCCTCCAACCCCTTGATTTGCTTCTTTGGCGTGACGCCAAGGCCCTTCAAGCTCTCCACCCTTCGCATCACGTTGCCGGTGCCATCGTAGAGCTGCTTCCTGGCCTTGTCGAACGTTCCCGACAGTCGGGTTATCAAGTCGCCAATGCCGGTAAACGAATCCTCGAACGTCACTACCTTGTCGTACAGGTCGGCGGCGGTCTTCACTATCTTCTCCACGTTCTTGTTCTGACGGTCATATTGCCAAAGGTTGTAGGCGAGTTGGAGCGCCATGAGGAGGTTGCTCGGCGAGATTATTATTATTTTCTTCTGGTAGGCATACCGGCTGAGGTCGGGCTGCTGCTTCATGGCCGCAATGTAGCTCGTCTCGTTGGGTATGAACATCAATACGAAGCCGATGGCATCGTCCACCAACTTAGAGTAATCCTTCTCGGCAAGCTCGTCGATATGCTTGCGCACGCTCTGGGCGTGTGCCTTCATGAGACGCTCACGGTCGGCGTCGTTGTCGGCGGCCAGGGCATCGCTATACGCGGTCAGCGATACCTTAGAGTCGATGACCACGCTTCTGCCCTCAGGGAATCGCACGACGACGTCGGGGCGGAAGTTCTTGCCGTTCTCGTCCTTGGTGTTCTCCTGGATAAAAAACTCCTCGTTCTTTCGCAAGCCACTGTTCTCCAAGATAGTCTCCAAGACCATCTCGCCCCAGTCGCCCTGCATCTTGCTGTCGCCTTTTAGCGCGCGTGTCAGGTTTGCCGCGTCGGTGCCAATCTTCAGCGTTTGCTCCTTTAGGTTTGCCACGGCTTGCTGCTGCTCTTGCTGGAAGAGGCGCATCGTAGCCTCGAAGGAGTTTTGCAGTTCCTTCTTATTCACCTCGTTGCTTGTGCGGCTCTGCTCCACCGACTTCTTGAAATCGGCGAATTGCTCCTTGATAGGTTTCAGCAGTTCGTCCATCTGCAAGCGGTTGTTCTCTTGCAAGGCCGACTGCTTGGCCGCGAGTTGTTCGGCTGCGTCCTTCTGCTGCTCCGCCGTCAAGCGCCTCATGTCTTGCCGCAGAGCCTCCAGCTTTTGCTCCCATTGCCGGTCGCTCTCCTCCCGGAGCTTCGCGGCATATTGCCGCTCGTTCTGCATCTGGAGTTTCAAGTCATTCACCTGCTTGGCTTGATTCTCCTTCAGCATCTGGTTTTCCGAAGTCAACACCTGCGTCTTGGCTATGAGTTGCGTTTTTTCCTCACCTGCCGACTTTGCCGTCAGCAGTTTGCCAACTAAAAAGCCAATGGTAAGCCCTATGATTAATCCTATTACTATTTCCATAACCTTGTATTAGAAGTTTCAAACTGCAAAAACTATTTAGCGAAAATTATTCTTGAAAGTCATTCTGTTGTTTAGATAAACCAATAGGAGAGTGTGATATTTTAATTATGAGCAGGTTAATCACGGGCGTCAACGCGCGTCACGCGACCGTTAGATTACAAAGACAACTTTGCCTTGCGGTCTTTCAAGTATTGCTTCCGCGCGTCTTTCCATTCAGGGTTGTTGTATTCGTCGATATAATAGAACGCGAGCAGGTAAGAATAGTCGCCCATCACCAGTTCGTGCAGGTTGATGGTGAACTCGCCCAACATGTTCTTCCAGTCGATCTGTCCTCTCGTGCCCCTTGGAACTTGCGCCACATACGCGTAAACGCAATCGTCCGACGGGTCTGTTTCCCATCCGCTGTGCTCGGTGTCTTCTTGCAGTCTTGGGTATTTCAGGCGCAGTCCGCCAATCAATTGCTGCAGCAGGTCGTCGGCCTCCGACTTCGTTTCCAAAAGGAAATCCACCTCTACGGAATAAACCGTCCCTTCATGTTGATGGACATACAGCCTCACCTTCCTGCCCATGTATTTCCCGGTCAACGTCTTAGAGAGGTTGGGGCTTTCATATTTATAGCCTTTCTGCAGCAACTTCTGGCAAAAAGATTTCATGCTTCCCATGATGGGAATGCCTTGAAACTTCAGGTGCGACACGTTGGCCTGTGGTATGCCATTGTTTGCCTGGGCGCTAATGCCTATTGAAAAGGCCAGCATGGCGAGGAATGTAAAAATCAGTCTCTTCATAAAAAACGGTTTTGCGAATATGGATGCGGAAACACGGCAAGCGGGAGAGCTGTATGGACCGTATATCCTATAAATATATAGCAGGAGGGTGTGCCAAAAAACGCATTCTTGACACATCCCCTCTCTGCTGTTGTGGCATCAATGCTGCCGTGGCAGGCTGCCGCGGCCATGCAAAGCGAAAGAATGGTCTTTCTCATAATGACATAATGTTTGTATAATAATAGTAATGTCGTCCTTGATGACTGTCTGTACTGCTTATGTTCCAATAAAGAACATGTTTCGTATGCAAATGTACAAAAAAATCTAAATAATGTAGCAATTCGCGGCAATAACATGTCTTATTTGCAAAAAAAATAGGAGGTAAACACCACTAACGGATGTTTACCTCCTATTCTATATTTTGTTGCCCTCAGGCCCAGTCTATGGTTTCACCACGGGGTTGGCTTTCACGCCTACGATGCCCGTGAGCTTGTCGTCGAGATAGAACGTCGCCATGAGCGTGTCCTTGTCTATGGCGTATCTCAAGGATATGAAGTTGAGCTTTGCCGTGGGCCGCTGATATGTGGCGCCGGGCTTCACCAGCCTTGCCTTCACCGCCGTGGCGCGCATCACCTGCAGCGCCGAGTCGGTGAGATGCTTGGTGGAGTCGAGCTCTGACCACGTGATGTAGTCGACGCCGGCCTGCGCCATCTGCCCTTCCATGAACTCCTTGGCGTGCGACTTCGCCGTATGGGCCTCGCCGCACGAGGAGACCGTGGCCATGGTGGCAAGGGCCATGCAGGCGCCCAAGGCCAAAGTGGTAAGCCTGCGCATCACTTCTTTGGGATGTTTTTCAGAATCTCGAGCAAGTGGTCCCAAACCATCTGCACCGTTGGTATGTAGAGACACTCGTCGGGCGTGTGCACGTTGCGGAGCGTCGGGCCAAACGACACCATGTCGAGGTCAGGATATTTCTCAGAGAACAGTCCGCACTCCAGTCCGGCGTGTATGCCTCTCACCACGGGCTCCTTGCCGAAGAGCTTCTTGTAAGCCTCTTTCACGATGCGCTGAAGCTCAGAGCCATGTTTCGGCTGCCAAGCGGGATAGCCGTCGGTTTGCTCCACGTCGGCTCCGGCCAGCTCGTAAGTGGCCTTCACAGTGTTGCAGATGTTGGTGAGGTTCGACGTCACGTTAGAGCGTTGCGAGCTCACGATGACCACCTTGCCGGCCTCGCTCTGCACGCTTGCCACGTTGCTTGACGTCTCCACCATCCAAGCCAGTTCCTCGTCTTGGCACATGGCGAACACGCCGTTGTCCACGGCCTGCAGCGCGTTGATGAGGTTGTCGCTCACCTTCTCCGGCATCACGTCTTGCGCCTCGCAGCTCCCAAGCGCCCACAGCATGTTGGTGTCGGTCACGTGGTACTCGTCCTCCACTTGCGCGGCGAATATGTTCCAGTCGGCCTTCACCTCCTCCTTCTTGTCGGCAGGCACGGCGAAGACTATCTTGCCGTCGCGTGGTATGGCGTTGTGCATCTTGCCAGAGTTCCACTGCGCGAGCCTGAGCGTCATCTTGCCCTTCTCCATGTAGAGGAACCTGGCCAGCACCTTTATGGCGTTGGCGCGCTTCTTCTCGATGTCGTCGCCAGAGTGTCCGCCGTTGAGGCCCTTCAGCGAGCCCTCCATGAAGAAGAAGCCCTCTGGCGCGGCCTCACGCTCAAAGCTGAACGTGGCAATGGTGCTTCTTCCGCCGGCGCAAGAGATGAACACCTGGCCCTCGTCCTCAGAGTCGAGGTTGATAAGGTAGTCGCCGGTCATGAAGCCGGGCTTCATGCCGATGGCGCCAGTGAGCTGCGTCTCCTCGTCGCGCGTGAAGACACACTCTATCGGTCCGTGCTCAATGTCGTCGGAATCGAGTATGGCCAGCTCAATGGCGTCACCAATGCCGTCGTCGGCACCGAGCGTGGTGCCCTTGGCGTGCATCCAGTCGCCCTCGACATAAGTCTGGATGGCATCCTTAGAGAAGTCGAAGTCCACGTCCACGAGCTTGTCGCATACCATGTCCATGTGGCTCTGGAGGATAGTGGTGGCGCGATCCTCGTAGCCCTTGGTCGCGGGCTTGCGTATAATCACGTTACCGGTCTCGTCGACCTTGGTCTCAAGGCCGTGGCTCTCGCCAAACTGCTTGAGATACTCGATCATCTTCTCCTCATGCTTCGACGGGCGCGGTATCTTGTTGATTGCCGCGAATTGCTCGAACACGCGGGCGGGTTTTAATTCTGCCATAATCTTTGCAATTTTTATGATTAAATACTTAAAATGTCGCCTTAACTCTTTGCGGTTTGTCTATTTAACGCTATCTTTGCAGCGTATTATGTAGAAAACCACTGCAAATTTAGCAAATAATGATAGAAACGCTACTCCTTACGGTGTTAATAATTGCTATATCCGTGGCGCTCCTCTCCGTTAAGGTCTTGCTCCGCAAGAACGGCAGGTTCTCATCCATGCACATCCACGATTCCGAGGCCATGCGCGAGCGAGGCATCCACTGCGTGGTGGACGAGGACAGGGAGATGCGCGCGAAAGGGCGTTTCAGATAGGGCGGACACTCACGACAGACTAATATACAACATCAAATATGAAGAAAAACATCATCTTCGCCGTGGCATTGACCATCGCCACGACATTCGGCTTTACCTCTTGCAACAAGAGCGCGCCAAAAATGGACGAGAAGTCGGAGACAACCTCGCAGAAGGCTGCAAGCACGCAAATCGCTTACGTGGAGGTAGACTCCATCATGACGCAGTACCAGTTTTGCAAGGAATACACCAAGATCCTGAACCAGAAGGGCACCAACATCCAGAAGACCCTTGCCAGCCGTCAGCAGGCATTGCAGGGCGCGGCTGCCAACTTCCAGCAGAAGGTGCAGCAAAACGCCTACACGCGCGAGCAGGCTGAGGCCATCCAGGCAGGCTTGCAGAAGCAGAGCAACGACCTCCAGGCCCTCAACCAGAGGCTCAGCGGAGAGTTCCAGACCGAGACCGACAAGTACAACAAGGCTTTGCACGATTCCATACAGCACTATCTCGCCGTGTTCAACAAGGATGGCAAGTATGGCATGATCTTCGCCAAGCAGGGCGACAACGTGCTCTACGCGAGCAAGGCTTACGACATTACCGCCGAGGTGGTGGCCGGCCTCAACAAGGCTTACAAGAGCAAGGCCAACGCTGCAAAGAAATAACACGACTGTCCAAAAAGACACATAACGGGGGCGTGCCAGGAGGCTGAAGTCTTTTGGCGCGCCCTTTCTCGATTAGGCAATGGCATTATCCAACATAGAGAGGCACTACAACAAGCATCCTGAGGACTTGCGCTTGCAGCGCAGGCACGGCATCGTGGAGTTTCAGACCACCATGTACCACCTTCACCGCTTCTTGCGGCCAGGCTTCAGCTTGCTCGACGTTGGCGCCGGGACGGGCCGCTACACCTCGGCGCTCATGGCCGAGGGCTACGACGTGAAGGCGGTGGAGCTGGTGCGCCACAACATCGACGTCTTCCTGAAACGTGAGCCCACCGCCAACGTGGTGCAGGGCGACGCGCGCCACATGCCATTCGTGCCCACTGGCTCGGCAGACCTGACCCTCCTGCTCGGCCCACTGTACCACCTCATTGGCGATGACGAAAAGCTGAAGGCCCTTGAGGAGGCGAAGCGCGTGACGAAACCCGGCGGGCTGATTTTCGTGGCTTACCTGATGAACGAGTACAGCATCCTTTCCTATTGCTTCGACGAGGATCGCATAGGCGGATTGCTCGAAAGGGGAGCGGTGGACGGCCACTTCCATATCCAGGCACAACCCGACGAGCTGTACGACTACGTGCGTGTTGACGACATCGACAGGCTCGACAAGATGGCAGGGCTGGAACGGGTCACGATATTCTCGCCCGACGGCGCGTCCGACTATATGCGCACGCGACTCAACCGCATGAGCGACGACACGTTTGCCCACTTCATAGAATACCAAAAGGCCATATCAGAGCGGCGCGACCTCATCGGCGCGGGCAGCCATGTGGTGGATGTGGTGAGGGTGCCGTGATAGAGCGCGAGGCGCGTGAGACGAGTGGTTTTTGGCATGCTCGCCGTCAAGACTCGCGCGCGCCGGCGCACAGGCCGTGACCACAGACATTGGCACATTCTATATAGGCGGCGAGTTGAAACCTGCGCTCCGCACGCCACGGATAGTCATCATCACAACAAAGAACCATTGAAAACGCCATGAGTAACGTCTTGGAAAACAAACAGGGAGTACGCGTTTAAGTGTACTCCCTGTTTATGTAAGAAAAGTCCCACACCGCCGATGGCAGTGTGGGACTCACTTTATTTAATAATGCTTGCTTACTTGCCTCAGTAGAGCGCGAGCCGGTTTAGAGGCTGCGATCCAGACGAGCGTAACCGTAAACAGCCTCTGAGCCAAGCTCCTCCTCGATACGGATGAGCTGGTTGTACTTGGCCATACGGTCTGTGCGGCTCATAGAACCAGTCTTGATCTGACCGCTGTTTGTGGCAACTGCGATGTCTGAGATAGTGGTATCCTCTGTCTCGCCTGAACGGTGAGAAGTCACGGTGTTGTAGCCGTGACGGTGAGCCATCTCGATAGCCTCGAGAGTCTCTGTCAGCGAACCAATCTGGTTAACCTTGATGAGGATTGCGTTAGCGGCGTGCAGCTTGATGCCCTTCTCCAAGAACTTGGTGTTGGTAACGAAGAGGTCGTCGCCCACGAGCTGAACCTTGTCGCCGATCTTGGCTGTGAGCTTCTGCCAGCCCTCCCAGTCGTTCTCGTCGAGACCGTCCTCGATAGAAGCGATAGGATACTTGCTGCAAAGCTCCTCGAGGAATGCAATCTGGCCCTCGTCGTCGAGCTCCTTGCCGTTAGGATCCTTAGGCATGCCGTTGTTGAGCTGCTTGTAGTTGTAGTAGTACTTGCCGTCCTTCTTTGTAGCGAACTCAGAAGCAGCGCAGTCCATGGCGATAGTCACGTCCTTGCCCGGCTCGTAGCCAGCGTCCTTCACGGCCTGGCAGATGCTCTCGAGAGCGTCGTCGATGCCGTTGAGTGCGGGAGCGTAGCCACCCTCGTCGCCTACGGCTGTAGAAAGGCCGCGCTTCTTCAGCAGCTTGCCAAGAGCGTGGAACACCTCAGCGCCGCAGCGGATGGCTTCCTTCTCGCTCTTTGCTGAACGAGGCTGGATCATGAACTCCTGGAATGCGATAGGAGCAGATGAGTGAGCGCCACCGTTGATGATGTTCATCATAGGAACAGGCAATGTATAGCTGTTGCAGCCACCGATGTAGCGGTAGAGAGGCATGTGCAGAGCCTCAGCAGCCGTGTGAGCGGCAGCCAGAGACACGCCCAAGATAGCGTTAGCGCCGAGCTTGCTCTTTGTAGGAGTGCCGTCGAGCTCGAGCATCTTATAGTCGAGGCCGCGCTGGTCGAACACGTCCCAACCCTGAAGGGCAGGAGCGATGACATCGTTGACGTTGGCAACAGCCTTCAAGACGCCCTTGCCGCAGAAACGATCCTTGTCACCATCGCGAAGCTCAAGAGCCTCGTTCTCACCAGTGCTGGCACCAGATGGAACACTTGCACGGCCCATTACGCCGTTCTCGAGTGTTACCTCAACCTCTACTGTAGGATTGCCACGGGAATCCAGAATCTCACGTGCGTGAATCTTTGAAATCTTCATCGTTTTAATGATTTATATGTATAAAAACTGTTTGTTCGTGCTGAAAAAGCGATAGTTCGCTTACATAGCTGCAAAAGTAATGCCTTTCGGCATAAAGACAAAACAAATATGACGCTTTGTCAGTCTGTTTTTAGTTTTTTTAATGAAGCGAGGACAGCAACCTGCGTTGTAAGCACGGGCATGACGAGCACGAGACTAAGAAGCATAGGGCGTCATCCGATATCAATGGCATCATGGTGGTTCATAGCTCCGACCCCTACTAAATGCGGCTTGCCATAACGAAACGTGGTATAGCTAAGTCCGTAGCCAAACGGGAATTTGTCCCACGCATTTTGGCAACGCGAATGTAACCTTGTAAATATCGTTTATCGGGATTTAACAATTGGCAAAGGCCATTCCATAGAATGGGGCCGCGGAGGGAAAGACGGTACGATAACAGGCTTTCGGCAACGGCTTTTCGCCATGGGGCGGATGCCATTAAAGCGAAATCGCAAAACTATTTTCGGCGAAATGTGCCACCGTTGCGAAAATAATGCGTAATTTTGCACAAGCAGTCGGGAATTAGCGTCCCGACGGGCCAACACACATTATCATTAAACCTGAAACAGAGAGAATAAAGACATGGAATCTAAAAACACCTCACTGACCAACACATACGACATTGTTTCCCGCTTTGCCACTGAAGGCACCGTGGCCGACATCCGCCCATTGGGAAACGGACTGATAAACGACACTTATAAGGTATCAACCAAGGAGGCCGACGCGCCCGACTATGTGCTTCAGCGCGTAAACACCACCGTCTTCACCGACGTGGACATGCTGATGGACAACATCGCCGCCGTGACACGCCACATACGCAAGAAACTGGAGGCTGCCAACGTGACAGACATCGACCGCAAGGTGCTGCGCTTTATAGCCGCCGACGGCGGAAAGCTCTACCACCGAGAGGCCGACGGCACGGTGTGGAGGATGATGGTGTTCATACCCAACGCCAAGACCTACGAGGCCGTGACGCCAGAGTATTCTTATTTCGCCGGCAACGCCTTCGGCCATTTCGAGGACATGCTGGTGGACATCCCCGAGAAGCTGGGCGAGGTGATTCCCGACTTCCACAACATGGAGTTCCGCATGAAGCAGCTGCGCGAGGTCATCGAGAAGAACCCGGCCGGACGAGTTGGCGAGGACGCGGTGAAGCAGCTTCTCGACCTCATCGGCAAGGACGCCGAGGAGATGTGCAAGGCCGAGCGAATGGGGCGCGAGGGCAAACTGCCCAAGCGCGTGTGCCACTGCGACACGAAGGTCAACAACATGATGTTCGACGAGGAGGGCCACGTGCTCTGCGTCATCGACCTCGACACGGTGATGCCCTCGTTCGTGTTCTCCGACTATGGCGACTTCCTGCGCTCAGCGGCCAACACCACCGCCGAGGACGACCCCGACATGAGCCACGTGGCGTTCAACGAGGAGATATTCAAGGCGTTCACGCGCGGATACATCGAGGGGGCGCGCTTCCTCACGCCCGTGGAGACGGAGAACCTGCCCTACGCCGTGGCGCTCTTCCCCTTCATGCAGAGCGTGCGCTTCCTGTGGGACTATCTCAGCGGCGACCACTACTGGAAATGCAAGTACCCGCAGCATAACCTCGACCGCGCGCGCAACCAGATGCGGCTCTACCAATGCGTAAGGGAACACGACGACATGATGAGAGAGTATATAAAAGAATGCCAGCAAGAACAGAACACTTGCAAAGGTTAAGAAAGGCATACATCATTTCAAGTCGAGAAGCCTCAAAAGAAGAGTATAAATACCATTATCTATGAAACGAACATTGGAAATGTCAGTAAATACCATAGCCAATCTCCAAAATTTTCGTGAGCCATAACCAAGTACAACACACAATAATTATATCATGAAACTCAAAATCACTATCCTGGCCTTCATGCTGTTGACAGGCACGAGCCTGTGGGCGGCAGGAGCCTACACCATCTACCCCACCCCACACCAGCAGATAGAGCAAGCGGGCACGGTGACGCTTGCCGGGACCGTAAACGTGGTGTGCGGCAAGAGCATCGACCAGGCCACGCGCCAGAGGGCGGAGCAAGTGCTCAAGGAGCACGGCTTGCGCTGCAAATGGGCCTCGGCCCCGAAGAATGGCGCAGCCAACCTGCTGCTGGGCGTCAACGGCGACAAGGGCGCGGCAGACAAGGCGGCCACGAGCCTAAGGCTGAGCCGCGCGGTGTTCACTACGCCAAAATACGACAAGCACCTCTTGGCAGTGGCCGGCAAGGGCAACGCCGCCACGATAGTGATCCTCGGCGAGAACACCGACGCCACGTTCTGCGGACTCGCCTCGCTGGAGCAGATGCTCGACGGGCGACAGGGACGCCTCGCCTGCGTGACCATCTACGACTATGCCGACGTGAAGAACCGCGGCATAATAGAGGGCTACTATGGCGTGCCCTACTCTGAGGAGGTGACCGAAGACCTCTTCCGCTTCATGGCGCGCTACAAGATGAACTCATACATGTATGGAGCCAAGTCGGACCTTTACCACTCGCAACTCTGGGAGAAGCCTTATCCGCTCACCATCACGCCGGAACAGAAGAAGATCGGCATGATGACGCAAGACATGATGAGGAACATGGCAAAGGTGGCCACAGCCAACAAGGTCAACTTCATCTGGGCCATCCACCCGGGCACCGCCTTCTTCGACACCAAGAGCGACGGCGTGCTCGACAAGATAATGGAGAAGTATGAGTCGATGTACAAGCTCGGCATGCGCCAGTTTGGCGTGTTCGTCGACGACTGCGGCGTGCCCGACGACTCGGCGAGCCTCAACATCGGCGCGCGTAGGCTTACCGCGCTGCAACAGCTCGTGGACAAGAGGTGGAACCGCAAGGGCGCGGCACCTGCCGACACCGTGAAGCCGCTCAACTACGTGCCGCAGCTCTACGCCTACTCGTGGGTGAGCAAGGAGCAGGCCGGCCGGTTCTTCCATTCGCTGAGCGCCACGCCAAAGAAGACGGTGATATACATTACCGGCAAGAACATCTGGTCGGTGCCCAACAACGAGGATCCCGCCATCGTGAGCAAATGGCTCGGACGCGAGGTGGGATGGTGGTGGAACTACCCCTGCAACGACAACGACATGGACAAGCTCTTCGTGAGCGACATGTATGCCAACTTCCACGACGAGAAGCATATCGACAACGACGCCAAGGTGACTGACAGCCTCGGCGTGAAGACGCTCATCAGCAACCCCATGCAGCAAGGCGCGGCAAGCAAGATTGCCCTGTTCAGCATCGGCGACTACGCCTGGAACAACGCAGCCTTCGACGTGCGCAAGAGCTTCGAGGCCGCCGTGCCGGCCGTGGTGGGCAAGCAGTACGCCGAGGCTTATCTCACGGTGTGCCCGTATCTCCGCCACTACGACTACGACTCGCCTTGGCCCACGCTGGAGCAGATGCGCAAGCTGGCCGCCGCGTGCAAGAAACTCGGCGAACTGGCCAAGAGCGACAACGAGGGCGCGCGCCTGTTCTACGACGACATAGAGCCGTGGCTCACGAAGGTGAACGACATGGCCGACTGCGCCATAATACTCCTCACCAAGGACAGCCAGACCAAGGAGGCGGTGAGCCGCGCCGTGGAGAACGTGGAGAAGATGGACACCGACAAGAAGTATGACGTGGAAATTCTCAACGGCATGGGCAAGGACATCAAGATTGGCTCAACGCAGGCCAAGCCCGCCGAGAGGGTGCTGCTGCCAATGCTGAAGAAGCTCGCGGGGAAATAACAAATCCTCAAAAACAACCGCATAAATTCGAAACGCGAGCATAACTTAACGACAATAGAGACAACAGAGACAAGATCGTCAACGATTGCCTCTATTGCCGTTAACATGAAACAAGACCGAATAGATACTAAAACAAAATATTTTTTTACCAATAATTACTAACAATCATGTCAATTTCAAAGAAAGCATTATCATTGTTAGCCTTCTTGATGGCAACCTTCATGGCACCGGCAGCGGGCTTCGCACAGTTCAACTGGCCTTACCACATAGAGAAGGGCCAGGCGGTGACCGACGTGCCGCAACGCGAGGCCGGACAGAAGAACGTGCTCAACCTAACCACGCCTAAGATGAACGTGGTGCGCGTGGGATTCGTGGGCCTTGGCATGCGCGGCCCTGGAGCCGTGGAGCGCTGGACCTACATCAACGGCACGCAAATCATGGCCCTCTGCGACCACGAGAAGGAGCGTGCCGAGCGTTGCAACGGCATACTTGAGAAGGCCAGCCTGCCACCTGCCGACATCTATTACGGTGAGGACGGCTACAAGAAGCTCTGCGAGCGCAAGGACATCGACCTCGTGTATATAGCCACCGACTGGCTCCACCATTTCATCGTGGCAAAGTATGCCTTAGAGCATGGCAAGAACGTGGCCATAGAAGTGCCGTCGGCCATGAACCTCGACGAGATATGGCAGCTCATCAACCTGAGCGAGAAGAAACGCCTACACGTGATGATGCTCGAGAACTGCTGCTACGACTTCTTTGAGCTCAACACCCTCAACATGGCGCAGCACGGCGTGTTCGGCGAGGTGGAATACGTGCAGGGCGCTTATCGCCACGACCTGTCACCGTTCTGGGACGCTTATTGGAAGAAGGACGTCAACGACAAGCTCGGCTGGCGACTCGACTACAACCAGAAGTTCCGCGGCGACGTGTATGCCACCCACGGCCTCGGCCCTATCGCACAAGACCTCGACATACATCGTGGCGACCGCATGAAGACACTCGTGGCCATGGACACCAAGAGCGTCAACGGCAAGGCGTGGGTTGAGAAGATGTCTGGACAGAAATGCGACAAGTTCGCCAACGGCGACCACACCGTGACGCTCATCAGCACCGAGAACGGAAAGGTGATAGAGGTACAGCACAACACCATGACGCCAGAGCCTTACAACCGCATGTACCAGGTGGTGGGCACAAAGGGCTTCGCCAACAAGTACCCAATAGAAGGCTACGCCCTCTCAAGCGCGCAGATGAAGGCCAGCGGAGTGCAGCCAACACAGGAGATGAGCGGCCACGACTACATGGGCAAGGCCGACTTCGACGCCTTGGTGGCCAAATACCGTTCACCGATAGTGACGAAATATGAGGCCATGGCAAAGAAGGTTGGCGGCCACGGCGGCATGGACTTCATCATGGACAGCCGTTTGGTCTACTGCTTGCAGCACGGTCTGCCTCTCGACATGGATGTCTACGACCTCGCCGAGTGGTGCTGCCTGGCTGAGCTTGGATCAATCTCCATGAACAACGGCAACATACCCGTACAGGTTCCCGACTTCACGCGTGGTGCCTGGAACGAGCAAAAGGGTTACCGCCACGCTTTCGCCTCTAAGGAAGAGGAGGAGGCCGTGGACAAGGCCAGCGAGGAGTTCACCGCCAAGCTGAAAGAGAAGGGCGCTAAATACTGGAAGAAGCACGCCACTAAGAAAGCTGACGGCAAGAGCCACCAAATGGGCTTGTAAGGAGTCTTTCACCTGACTTTGGCCCACAAGGACAAACATAAGGAACCATGATGACAAGGAAAGCAATAGTGATGGGTGCCTCGTCGGGCATCGGCATGGAAGTGGCCAAGCTCTTGGCGGAGCGTGGATGGCAGGTCGGCATCGCCGGCAGGAGGGTCGACAGACTGGAAGCCGTGATGTGGAGTCACGACGGCATAGTGTGCTGTCAGCGGATAGACGTCACGTCGGCCGACGCTCCCGACCGTCTGCGAGGGCTCATCGACGAGCTCGGGGGCATGGACTTGTATTTCCATAGCTCAGGCATCGGTTGGCAAAACGGCGAGCTTGACATCGACAAGGAGCTGAAGACCGTGGAGACCAACAGCGTTGGCTTCGTGAGAATGGTCGACACGGCCTTCAACTGGTTTGCCGAAAAAGGCGGCCTTTCCTGTTCCAGCCACAGCGAGGCGGTCCCGGCTCATTCCATCCCGTGTCGCATTGCTTGCATCACGTCCATAGCCGGAACCAAGGGCCTTGGCGCCGCGCCAGCCTATTCTTCCACCAAGCGGTTTCAGAGCCATTACCTCGAATGTCTCACCCAGCAGGCCCGCATGCGCCATCTTCCCATTTCCATCACCGACATCCGCCCTGGATTCGTAAGGACAGCCCTCATCGACGGAAGCGACTATCCCTTGCAGCTCGACGCCAAGAGAGTGGCCCACGACATAGTGAAGGCGATAGAAAGAGGCAAGGCCGTGAAGGTCATCGACTGGCGATACGCCATCCTCGTATTCTTCTGGCGACTTATCCCACGGTGGCTATGGACGAGGATGCTCTTCGCGAAATGAGCTAATGCGCCTGCCGGCAATAACCTATCGAGCCTTGTCGCATTGCGTGATACACATGAAAAAAAGGGATTTAAAAATGGGATATATAATACAGCATGTTGTCCAAATGTGAAATTTGATGGCAATATTGATGCATTACGTACCAATGCAAAATTAGCTGATGCATTATTCAAGAAAGCAAATCCTATTGAATACAGCATAGATTATCTTCTGCTGCATATCTGCAAAACTGGTAGTATAAGCGTGTTGCAAATAAAAGATGTTATCTCCATCTATGCTTTAGACAATTCTGCATACTCTATCGGCATAGATATGAATCCATCTATCACTCTAAATACTCCAATTTTGCAAGAAGCTTTTGAGAGGTTCCAGATTAAGACTAATATAAGCAAAGCCCTTGAAGGGGTAAAGCTCATAGAAGAATTATTCGGAATTATTGCTGTCCGGTAAAACTTTTTCAAACAAAACAAATTAGGGCTGACACTTCTCACGAGGTATCAGCCCTTTTGGTTATCTTTGTTTTGCGAAAAAATATATAACCATGAGCAAAGATAGTCATTTTACCGGGCAATGTCTTTTATTATTATGACATTCGCCTGCTGCTGTGTGAGTTTAGCGAACATCTATATAATCAGATATTATTTTCCCCGACAAGTCAATCTTCTTCCGCTCAAAAGGATGAAGAAACTGGTCGAGAAGGACAGCAGCCTGTGCACGCGTCAGACAGACGGAAGCATGAGCAGCTGCTATCTTATAGGTACCAAGAACCGCCTGCGCCTGATCAACCGTCAACGAGGACAGGCTGCTATCCAAAGCACGAAGAATAAGGAGAAAGTCGGATAAACTGACGAACCGACCTCCGTCCATGGGCGGATTAAAATGTGGATAAACGTCTCGGAAGAAACGGAGATCAGCGCGCGTGAGCAGACTGTCGGCATTGATCCACGTCTGGTTCTGCCAGTCGATATACTTTCCTTCTCCTCTGAGCATTCCCGTTGCACCGATGCGCTGCAAAGGGCCGAAAAGAGGTGAATGCTTATCAACATCAAGATAAGGCAGCAGATACATACCTTCTTTCAACAAATGTGCCTGAATACTCCTTACCGACAACAAGCGCGGAGAACAATGATTGCTTACGGCCATGGCAGCAACCGTACCGGCCACCTGACCGATCTGCATGGAGACGGGCTGGAGACGGGTAGCTCCATTGACAATGTTTGTCACGGAAATGCTCTTTTCTGCCAACAGCAGACGGTCTTCGTTCTCCGGAAGCAACGCACCTAATGGCAGGCCAAACGACGGCACCGTGAAAAGGTTCATGTCGGGAAGGTCACGGTGCGGATAAGCATAATGGTGTTGGTCCACCGGATAGTCGCCCACAGCTACTGCCGTGCGATAAAGTGGACGGGTGGTATCAGTATAAGGATGGCGAAGATCGTTGATGGTAAACGTTACGACCCCGCGAAAGCGACGGCTCTCGCGATAGTAAGGAATCAGCGGAAGATGGTCGGCAGTGGGATAGATGTCGACAAGCTCCAAGGTGTCAGCACCCAACTCATGCTGCATGAAATAGACGAAACGTAGGGTCTTTTGCTTCGCAGCCTCTTCCAAAGACCGGCGCTTGGCAGGAGCATCGCACACATCGTTCAGATAATAGTCGTTGCCATGGATGGGCCAGTTGACCATATAAAGACCGTTGGGCAAACGGCCGTAACTGATCATCATCGATGCCGGCCACAACTTCTGCCGCGTCGTAGAGTCGTTGCCGGCATGAAGACAGCAATTGCGAAACTCACGAGGATCATAATTCCGGGGACGGGACAACAGACGGGCTCCTCGTCTGGCCTGCAGCGTAGCGCAATAAGTCAGGTCCTGAACGATATCATTGCCTTTCTCGGGAGCCTCTCTTTCTCCTGTCTCTGCCCTACTGTCCATGCCTAACCTATAAGGCAACCGCGCCATAGCCGCAAGGTCACCAAGCTCACTCGCATCAACAGCATAGGCAGCTTCGACACGCATCCTCTTTCTGCCGTCCGTGAAGGTCAGACACCAACTGTCTCGAAGCCTTGTCGCAGTTGAAAGCACGTAACCAGATACGTAAGTGAGATTCTTTTCCGCCGCGACCCAGGCACGGAAGATGCTGTCGCCGGTCTGCGGCTCAAACATCACGTTGCTCACCCAACCGGTTTTCAACGCCTCCGGCGATCCGTAATGTCTGACTAACGCGTCCTTGAAGTCGCCCCACAGTCCGCTGGGCAGCCGGTAGTTGCCGTCTACGGCACTCACGCCGGCAGCAGTAAGCATACCTCCGAGCCAGGATGTAGGCTCGACAAGAAGCGTACGGACACCGAGCCGCGCGCTCTGCACAGCGGCACAGACACCACTGCTCCCCCACCGTAGACCACGACATCATATCGCGCGCCTCGGCAGGGAAGTAGCATAACGGCTGAGAGAATCAGCGACAGACTAATTTTCCAAAGGACGTTTCTCCCAGTCATCTGAAGTATAACTGTCAGGATAGGTCGACTCATCGAGCACCTTTCCCTTTCGTTCACGAATGTAGGTATCGAAGCTGCGCAGGCCCTCCTTAAGAATGATGACGCGGGCACCACAGGGCAGATGGTTATAGACCGTGTTTCCACCGGAGAAACGGCCATAGGCCAAAAGAATGTCGTGCCACATCACGGCATAGTCGTTGTCGTGGTCATGTCCACAGAAGATACCCATGACATCTCCACCCATGTGCATAGCCGTAAACATGCCACTGTTGAAGTCGGGCGAACAGACTGTCTCGCGGCGCGTACCAATAAGGACAGCGTTCTCGTCCTTCACGGCATCGTGATACTCCGGCACGGGAATATGGAAGAAGGCAAGCGCCGGATAGGGCTTTCCGCCATTTTCTTTCGTAAAGGCAGCGCTTTGCTGCCGGTACCACGCTATCTGGTCAAAAGAGAGCCAGGCGTAGGTACCGTGACGCTTGACCTTGGGGAATCCCGCCGGATAGCTGTGCGAATCCAAACAGTAGAGCACTGCTGCCGTCTTCCTGCCATCATGCGACAGGATACGCAGCGTGAAGTCGAGCTCTTTCTGCGCAGAGAGATCGGGCAACAGATTGTTTTTCACCGTGCGCGCGAGGTTATAGAGCTCCCTGTTGCTCATGCCCGTCATCTCACTGTCGTGATTGCCAAACTCATAGACGAACGGAACATCATATTGCGAGATACGTCCCAAGACCGTCAGCAGGTTTTCCTTTCCCGGAGGCCCCCAAAGCACATCGCCTGTGAGCACCACGAGGTCGGGACGTTCATGCCGCAACACGCTGTCGACAACACTCAGCGCCACTTGAGACTGACGGGAACCATTGTAATGGACATCGGTGAACTGAACGATCTTGAACTCACCATTCTTACGGAACTTCAGTTCTTGTGCCGGCAAGGTCATTGACAGGCACAAGAACAGTAAACAGAATAGTTTTCTCATCGCTTGAATCGATTGCTACTGCTGATCCAAAGTGGCTAAGATGTCGTTGCAGAGGGTGTAACACTTTGTCATCATGCGCGGAATATGGAACGGCCCTTTGAAAAGGTTGCCCTTGGCCGGCTGAGCCACGGTGCCGTCGCGGTGCAGATAACCATACCACTCGCCATACTCCTTGTCGGGGAAGTGGGCATATGTCCACTCGCTGATCTGACGGTGGCGGTAGAGATACTCGTCGTCGCCCGTTGCCAAGTAAGCATACAGAGAGGCGATGATCGTCTCACACTGCGGCCACCAGAACTTCATGTCCTGCGAATAGTCCTGCGGCGGCAGGTTCTTGCAGTCGCGGAAGTTGATGATGCCTCCGTACTCCTTGTCCCATCCCCAGTCCCACGACCAGTTGAAGATGGTCAGAGCCGTGTCGAGCAGCCGCTTGTCCCAGTTACGGTAGCGTGCCTCCTCCATAAGAAACCAGGCGGTCTCGATGCAATGCCCTGGGTTGATGGTACGGGTCACGTTCGTGTCGATGAACTCACCGTTGGGGCCCACGCTCTCCAAGAGTGCCTTAAACTCAGGGTGCATGAAGTAACGGCGCAACTTCTCCACGCTCTCGTCGATCTGCTGTGTGAGCACCGGATCATCGATGACGGCGCGGATGCGCGAGCCCACATTGATAAGGATCATCACGATGCTGTGGCTCTGCAGCTTCACCTCCGGCTCAAACTTAGGCTCCAAGAAACCCGGAGTGTTGAGGAAGCGCTGAGTATCCTCAAAGATCTCCAGGGCGCGCCGGGCGCAGCCCTTGTCGCCCGTCGCGATGGCATACTCGGAGAGCGCTATGGCAGCAAAGGTCTCGCTGAACACATAACGGCGCTTGCGCAACGGCTTGCCGTCCTCGGTAACAGAGAAGTACATGTGGCCGTCCTTGTCGAAACAGTATTTCTCAAAGAAGTCGATGGTGCTCTTTGCCGCGTCGAGCCATTCCTGACGATGCTCCACATTGTTGTAAGCAAAGGCGCAGATAAAAGCGAAGCGACCCTGAAACCACACGCTCTTCGTGGTGTCCATCAGTGATCCATCGCGGTTGACACAGGTGTAAACGCCGCCGTGCTTGCGGTCCCAGCCGTGCTCCATCCAGAACGGCATGATGTTCTCCGTCAGGTCGCGTTTATATGAGTCGGCCCAATGTCTTAAATATTCCTTTTTATCTATCATAGCTATATAGTTATAAGTTATAAGTTGTAAATGTCAATAAATGCATAGCGCCACCGTTCGTTTCACCACATTCTGAGCTGCCGTAGACAAGACTGTCCAAAAGAGCATCCCAAACATCAGCGTGAAAGCCTTTGAAAGCTTTAAAAGCCTTGTTTTAGATAGGCGTTCCATAGACTTTTGTTTTTATGGGTTATCAATAATATTGTTTTAAGATGTTATTTAAGATTGCTGTTTTTGTCTTTGAGATTACATATTTTGACTGTCGCTCTCGGACAACAAACGCTTCATACGTTTATCGGATACAAAAGTAATAAGTTATTCGCTAAATTCCAAATATTCTTCTTCGTTACAAAAGAAAAATATCAACAAATACTTGTGTAAACAAGAAATTTATCGTAAATTGCACCCAATTTGACGGGCATAGATAATAAAATAATTCCGACTTGATGCCAGAAGCCTAAGAAGTTCTTCATAGGACAAAAGGTACTGGCTTCTTTGCATGTTCGGTGAACACCCATCATTATATATTGACTCAATAATATATTGACTCATTAAATATTCATATTACAATAACGAAATTAAAACACAAGTATGAGACGATTTATTATCGTGGTATCTCTCTTGATAGCTACGATGATGTCCACGACAGGCGCTTCCGCACAGACTAATGCCAAGCCGTTTGTTGTTCCTGAACTGACGCAGTGGAACGGTGCAGAGGGCACGATGGCGCTCTCTGGCAGAGTGGTTGTCAGCAACAAGAAACTTACGAAAACCGCCCAAGATTTATGCCGCGACTACCAACTGGAGACCGGAAAGCCGATGACCGTTGTCCAAGGCAAGCCTGGCAAAGGCGACATCGTGCTCGAGATCAAACAAGACAAGAAGTTAGGCAAGGAAGGCTACCGGCTGAACATCAGTGAGACTTGCTCCCTGACCGCAGCATCGACGGACGGTGCTTTCTGGGGAACACGCACCCTTCTGCAAATGCTCAAGAAGCAGTCCAACCTGCCACAAGGCAAGGCCGTAGACATTCCTCAGTACGGCATACGCGGCTTTATGCTCGACACTGGCCGAAAGTTTTTTCCCATAAGCTACCTGAAAAATCTGATCCGGGTCATGGCTTACTATAAGATGAACACGCTACAGCTCCATCTCAACGACAACGCGTTCAAGGACTTCTTTGGCGGCGACTGGATCAAGACTCCCGGCGACTTTAGGCTCGAGAGCGATACTTATCCCGGGCTCGCCTCAAAAGACGGCCACTATACCAAGGCCGAGCTGATCGACCTACAGCAGTTTGCCGAGAGCTACGGCATACAGATAATCCCAGAGATAGACTCGCCCGCCCACGTCCTCGCTTTCACACATTACCGCCCCAGCCTCGGCTCGAAAGAGTTTGGCATGGACCACTTCGATCTTGAGAACCCCGAGGTCTATACGTTCATGGACAATCTCTTCAAAGAATACTTATCAGGAAAGAATCCGGTCTTCCGCGGGAAATATGTAAACATCGGTACCGATGAGTATAACAACGCTACGGAAGAGCTGCGCGAGAAGTTCCGCGCCTACACCAGCCATTATCTTGAGCTCATCAAGAAATACGGCAAGACACCCATCCTCTGGGGAGCGCTGAGCCACGCATACGGCAGGACACCCGTCAATCCTAAAGGTGCCATCCTCGGTATGTGGTCACCTTTCATGGCCAAGACAAAAGACATGAAGGCTGACGGATGGAACATGATCAGCATGCCCGACTGGACCGTCTACACCGTACCTTTGGCCGACTACTATCACGACATTCTTCCCAACGACAATATCTATAAGAACTGGACACCCGCAGACTTCGGCGACACGAAACTCAAAGAGCAAGACCCACAGATAGCCGGCGGCATGTTCGCGCTGTGGAATGATCTCTACGGCAACGGCATCACCGTGCACGATGTCCATCTCCGCATCATACCGGTGCTCCAGGCTATGGCGGTGAAGTGCTGGACAGGACAATTGACCACTGTGCCTTACGACTCCTTCGAGACTCAGCGCAAGGAGCTTGGCGAAGCTCCCGGCGTGAACGAGTCAGGCTGCGTGCCCAACCTTCCAGTGAAAATATCCGACCTGCAACCGAATAAAACGCTGTCGCTGCCCGTTCATGAAGTAGGCTACGGCCACAAGATATCGTTCAGCATCGACTGCAAGCCTGAGCAGAAAGGCACCATCCTCACAACGGGACCTGATGCCACGTTCTACCTATCCGATCCCGTCAGCGGGAAGTTGGGCTTCCAGCGTGAGGCCTACTTCGACCATTTCGACTATGCGCTGCCGAAGGAAGGGCATGTAGAGATAACGATCGAGAACACGTCTTCAGCTACCAATCTTTATGTCAACGGGCAACTGAAAGAAAAGCTCGAACAGATCCGGTTCTACGTCGTCAAGCCCACTGACAAAGCTAACCACATGCCCGGACACACCTGGCAGCTCGATGCCTATGAGCCTGAACGCAGCATGCGCTATCAGCGAGCTCTCTTCTTCCCCGTACAGAAGACCGGCAACTTCAACAGCCGCGTCACCAACCTGACGATCGACAAAGAGTAATACTGCATTATGATTCATCCCTTTTAATTCTAAACTCTTAACTTAAAAAACATGACCAATCGAAGAGATTTTCTGAAAGAAGCCCTGCTGACAGGTGCAGCCGCCATGGCTGCGCCTATCATCACCAAGGGCGAAAACATTACAACGCAACATCGCACCGTCGCTACCCACACCAACGAAGGCGTGGGGGGCGGACTCATCGTGCCTAAAAACAACGGACTGCCCATCACCGGCACTTTCCTCGACGAGATATCACACGACATACCCCATCAGAACTGGGGCGTGAAGGAATGGGAACAGGATTTCCGCTACATGAAAGCCATCGGCATCGACACCGTCATCGTCATCCGGTGCGGGTACAGAAAGTTCATCACCTATCCTTCTGAATACCTGATGAAGAAGCATGGATGCTACATGCCCTCCGTCGACATGATCGACATGTATCTCCGCCTGGCCGACAAATACGGCATGAAGTTCTACTTCGGGCTCTACGACTCCGGCCACTACTGGGACACCGGCGACATGTCGTGGGAAATCGATGACAACAAGTATGTCATCGACGAGGTATGGAAGCGCTACGGCCACCACAAGAGCTTCAAAGGCTGGTACGTCAGCACTGAGATTTCCCGCCAGACGAAAGGTGCCATACCCGCCTTCCACGCCATGGGCAAGCACTGTAAGGAGGTGTCCAACGGGCTTCCAGTCTTCATCTCTCCTTGGATCGACGGCAAAAAAGCCGTCATGGGAACGGGCAAGATGACCAACGACCAGGCTGTCAGCGTGCAGGAGCATGAGCGCGAATGGAACGAGATTTTCGACGGCATACACGATGTTGTCGACTGCTGTGCCTTCCAGGACGGACACATCGACTACGATGAGCTCGACGCTTTCTTCTCCGTCAACAAGAAGCTCGCCGACAAATACGGCATGCAGTGCTGGACCAATGCCGAGACTTTTGACCGTGACATGCCCATCCGCTTCTTCCCCATCAAGTTTGACAAACTCCGCCTTAAGCTCGAAGCGGCCAAACGGTGCCACTACGACAAGGCTATCACCTTCGAGTTCTCACATTTTCTCAGTCCGCAGTCGGCTTATATACAGGCACATCACCTCTACGACCGCTATAAGGAATATTTCAACATCAAATAATTGTTTATTAGACTCTCTTATTCATCTACATGAAAACCGTAAAATTAGGTTACGTGTTTTTCCTCGCCATCGTGGCAGCCTTGGGCGGCCTGCTCTTCGGATACGACACAGCGGTCATCTCGGGCACCATCGACGACGTGGTAGCACAATTCCATCTTGACGTGATGCAGCAAGGCTGGTACGTAGGCTGCGCGCTCATCGGCTCTATCTGCGGTGTGGCTATAGCCGGCATCATGAGCGACCGCCTCGGACGTCGCCCCACCATGTTCATATCCGCCGCACTCTTCACCCTGTCCGGCATCTGCTGCGCCGTCGCTCCAAATTTTCATTTTCTTGTTGCCGCCCGTATCATAGGCGGATTAGGAATAGGTATCATCTCTGTGGTGGCACCCGTCTACATCTCCGAGATCTCCATCACGCGCTATCGCGGGCAGCTCGTCTCACTCTATCAGCTCGCTGTCACTGTAGGCTTTCTCGCAGCTTATGTTGTCAACTATCTGCTGCTCAACTTTTCTCATACCGGTCATTTCGCCAACAGCTGGCTGCAGCTCATTTTTGTCGGTGAGGTCTGGCGCGGCATGTTGGGCATGGAGGGGCTGCCCGCCCTCTTCTTCCTCGTCATCCTCTTCCTCATCCCTGAGAGCCCGCGCTGGCTCATCACACAGAATAAGGACGGCCATGCGGCGGTGATCTTCAGCAAGATCTACATCCGCAAGGAAGATGTAGAGAAGCAGGTAGCCGACACGAAGTCGACCATTGCCGGAGAGCAGAAGTCGGAGTGGAAACAACTGCTCCGCCCGGGCATCCTCAAGGCCGTCGTCATCGGTGTGTGCATTGCCATCCTCGGACAGTTCATGGGTGTCAACGCCGTACTCTACTATGGTCCGTCGATGTTCAAGGATGCCGGCATGAGCGACCCGCTGTTCTGTCAGGTGCTCGTCGGTCTGGTGAACATGCTCACGACGGTGCTCGCTACCTTCATCATTGACCGCGTAGGCCGTCACAAGCTCATCTACTACGGCGTGTCGGGCATGATCGTTTGTCTCATCATGATAGCCGTCTACTTTGCTTTCCACGAGAGCTGGGGGCTGAGCGTATGGTTCATGCTCACCTTCTTCCTGCTCTACGTCTTCTGCTGTGCCGTAAGCATCAGCGCCGTGGTCTTCGTCCTGCTCTCGGAGATGTATCCCAACAGCGTGCGCGGTCTGGCCATGTCCATAGCGGGCTTTGCCCTTTGGATCGGAACCTACCTCATCGGACAGCTCACCCCCTGGATGCTCGAGACGCTGCAGCCTACAGGCACGTTCCTGCTCTTTGCCGTCATGTGTGTGCCTTATATACTCATCATGTGGCGCTGCGTGCCTGAAACGGCCGGCATGTCGCTCGAAGACATTGAGCGCTACTGGAACAGGCAAGGCAGCAAACAAGACAACAAATAATCATGCAGACTCATACCGAAGCACCTACGGCCGTACCAACCCGGCGCGCCCATTCCCTGGACGCGCTGCGGGGCTACGCGATCATGACCATGATCCTTACCGCCTTCTTCACAAAGCGACAGATGTATTGGAAAACGTAGACCCACTCAACATCATTTGAAAATGTCACCATCCTACAGAAAGGGTGGTGACATTTCCGAATCAAGCAGCGATTAGTGATTAATAGGCCGCACCTTGCATTGGACGGACACAAGAGCCGTACCATGCCATGGCGGACGGCCACAAGACCGCACCCCGCCATTGGATGATAACAAAAGAATGGTTATGTCCTATTGATATTTTGCAAGAATCTCTCTGACGACTGTCTTACTGTCACCCGTCGGAACGGCTTTGAAATTGCCCACGCAGCCTTCCCACCAGTATTTCTCAAAGGTGCAGACACGGTCTTTATAGCTGTCATAATGTGCCTTGTCGAAATGTTGACGAGCCTTTAAGGCAGCTTCCACGGCCTTGAAGAACATCCTCCACCGTTCGCCATAAAAGGTCTTTACCATTCCTGCCCAGGAGCGATAGGCATAGTCGTTGAGCCCCATATTCTTGTCGCTCCAAGTCGTGATGATATTGCGTGCGTTTTGTTCATAATAAAGTTTCTCCATCGGATCTTTGCCCCAGGCCCTTGCGTCTTTAATCCATTTGCCGGTGAGGAAAAAGCTCTGCGTGCCAACGACCTTGTCAAGATCTTCAATGATCGTTGTCATCTTCTTAGCCAAAAGTCTCATCGTCTGAAGATCTTTCGCTTCATAAGCCTTCTGATAGTCGTAGAATACGCTCATGAAATGATTCGTCAACAACTGTCTTGTGAGATTGGCAAGATCAAAATGATAACTTTGTCGGTCGCTGTCTACCTGAAGCAGTTTCTCAATGACTTCCAACAGAATCTTATCCTCTTTGTCGACTTGGGGTATTTGCCTCACCATATTGCTTGTCATAAAAGCAGGCCGCATATTAAAGAAAGGCTGTCGTTGCTGAGTTACAGTTTGCTGGTTATAGATACTGTCAACAAGCAGTTGCCAAGCCTGGCGTGCATTGGCATCCACTTTTCCTATGCGCTGGTCGGCGAGTGCGTTGACCCATTCCTGGACATTGCGATTCGCCGGAAAATTCCAGGCCTTCTCAAACACATATTCATAAATGTACGGATTGCAGTCGAAGCCTTCGAGCGTGGCTCCTATCCCCGCAAGGTTGCCTTTACATTTTGCCATAGCATGCTCCATCCGGCGGTTGATCGTTTCCAAGTCACCAGTCAGCATAGTGTTTCCTCCGAAGTTTCCGAGATAGCACCAGACAAACGGTACGCCGAAGAACTTATCCGTCGACTTCCACATCTCCTGCATGTCGCAGTAATAGTCGAGCAGCAGCGAGCGATTCTTGGGATAAGCCGTGAGATAAGCTTTGATGCGGTCGTTTGTCCAGTCTTTCTGTCTGTAATAGAAGAGCCAGGTCATCTGCAGCCATATAGCCTGCGGGTCAGCATTGGCGAGCGACGCATACACCTGCTTGGCAACGCGGCTGAGGTATTCGGGCGCGTAGCTTGGAGGTGTCACTTCGTTGAAAAGATCGATTCCATAAACATGGTCGGTGCCATAGACAGAGTCTTCAATTTCGATGAACCGCCTCTGTATCTGTGTAAACAGCGGATCCATAGGGTCGAGGAAACTGCACGAATACTGCTCAGCGTAACCGTCCCAAGGTGCCAGCTTCGTGATCTTAGCCTTGGGGAAGATGGAAGCCAACTCTGCGGGGACATGGCCGGAGAATGCCGGTAAGACGGGACGCATGTTCAACTCCCGTTCCCTGGCCGTGATGCGTTTCTGAAGCATCAGTTGTCCGTTGAGCCACGACATCGGCAGAGGCGCAAACCACCGGTCGATGTTTATCATGCGATGCCAGGGCAGATGAGCCGGACCGGTGAAATAGTTGCGGATCGTCGCGTCGGAGAGGCCGAGCTCACTCCACACCTTGTACCAGATGCTTTCTTGGCCGGTGATGGCAAGCGGCAGATTGATGCCGTTGAGCGCCATCCAGTCGATGAAGTGTTCCCATTCGTCCCATCTCCACCATGGCATGGTGTAACCGTAAGTGCAGTAGTTCAGGAAGAAGCGGTCCTTGACCCGGGCCTTAATGGTGACAGGCTTGGGTATCCGGGGCGGGACGGAAGGGAGCTGAAAGGTATCCGACTTCAGCCAGCCTACCTCCACATGGCAATAGTATTTCATGTAGTGGTTGATGCCGACGGCCATCGAGTTGGCATTGTTTCCGCTGACGATGATCTTCCCGCCTTCCGACCGGAGGCTGAAGACATCAGTCTTGCCCGCTGTCTTGCGGAAAGAGAACACTTGCTCATAGCCTGGGAACAGGCGATGCACCAGTCCTTTCACAGCTGATATGTCATCGGCATGAACCGAAAGAACGACCATGAGCAATGAGAATAAAATGATGATTTTCTTCACGAATAAATTTTATAATGATTGATGTTGATATTTCTCAGTCAGCAACCGGGAACATTGAGACATGAAACTTCGTGCAGTTGTAGGGCACAAGGGTGATGCGTGCGGCTGAACCGCCTGTGACCTTCCGTTTGGGTAAGGGGGCAAGATCCGTGGGAGTCCAGGGAAACTCACGGGCATCAACACTCAGCTGTACAGGAGCCTCTTCATATTTCCACGTCCAGCGCTCCGGCATTTTCTTTCTGATGATCTTAACCTTGCCGAGCGTAGCTCCCAAGGCATAGTTGTACTTCTGTCCTTCAGCGACGTGGTTCTCGTCGATATCCTTGATCGGCAAGGCATAGAGCAACGGACCATATTTAACATATTCATAAGGCTCACCTGCTATGCTGTCTGTATACCCATAATAATAATTACCGTTCGAAGCTACAGTAGGATTCCGCTTGAAATAGTTGTCACGCGGATAAGGCGTACATATTCCCGCAGTGACAGACGCTTTCATGGGAAGGGAGATGACGACGGCATCACCGTTTCTCCATTTGCGTTCAATCTTGGCGAAATCTTTATAGGCCTTATAGGCAACCTTTTTGCCGTTGACCTTTATTTGCATAGCTCCACACCATTCAGGGATACGGAAGTAGAGAGGTGCTGCAATATCGTTGGCACTCTTCAGATGGATGCGTATCTGGTCGCCAAACGGATAATCGGTCTGGCAATCGATCTCCACGGGGACGTTGTCAAGCAAAGCCTTCACCTTGCAGGGGCCGTAGAGTGTGTAGGCAAGACCGTGATCCATGGTCGCCATCCACATATTCGTGACATAGTTGGGAATTTCCCAGTTGCTGCTGCCCACGCAACACAGCACTTCATGTCCGTAGGGCGTATATCGCTGGTCTCCCGGCCCGGGTACAGCCGGATCGGCCGGTAGCTTTTCCGAGAAGCGGTTAGGCATCTGATAATAAGACATGGTCTTCCAGTCGCGTGAGATAGAGACAGGCCCCGCATTGAAGAATACGTTCTCGATCCGGTCGCCCCATTGCCCTTTTCCGTCGATACGCATCTGCCACGTGAAGTTCCACATCGAGGCAGGGATGTTACACGTCTCAACACCATGAAAAGGCCCGGTCCCGGACAAAAACTCCTCACACGAGACAAGGCCGAGAGGCAACATGTTGTACTTTCCGGCCCAGGAAAGCAGATGAAGAGACACGTCCCGGTCTTCTTCCCGCCCATTCCATATAGAAGAGATCGCCGGAACACGCGATACCTCATAGAAGGTCACACCGTGCACAGTCTTAAACCCTTCGTGCGAACGGTCGCTCATCTGCATGATGCGCTGGCCGAATTGTCTGACAAGGGGACGGTTGCTGTAAGCGATGATAGAGTCGAGGATCGTCTTGTTACCGTTTTCCAGGAACGTCTCAGTCATGGCATCAACATTCGTCGAGCCGCGCACCAGTCCGCTTTCGAGTCCTTTCTGATTGGTCGGCGAAAGCATTGTGTAACGGGAATATACTTTGTTGAGGGCTTCAAGGATTCGTGGCTGGTGGGTCGCCTGGTAATAACTGACCAGCGCTCGCCCCATAATACCATGGCCCCAATTATTGAACCCGTCAAGAACGAGGGAGTCGTTTTTCCACCAAATGAAGGTTCCGGCACCTTTGAGAACTCCATCGACGACGATGTTCAGCCGGTCGGACACTTTCTTCTGAAGCGCCCGGTCACCGAGGATATAGGCCAGCTTCGTAGCTCCGTCAAGCCAGTAGCTGCACTGTTCTATCGGCCATCCCGTACCGTCTGTCTCATTGGCTCCTTGGGCCTTGAACCCAAATCCTTTCCACCCGTTGCCATAGACAGGCTGGTATTCATCGAGATGCCCGGTGATGCCTTTAGCGGCATCTTCGCCCCATTGGCGAAGCCAGCCTTCGGGAGTGACTTGTCCGATCTCCAAGGGTACCAAGGATATCTGCCCTTTGGCCCAGTGCCGGTAGCGCTGGATCTTCATTCCGGTGTAGTCCTGAGCTTGAGCGGAAAGTATCCCCAATGAGAGAAAGCCGCTCAAGCATAAAATGTAATTTAGCTTCATAATTAATTTGTTGTTATAATATAGTTGTTAATAGGTATAATCAATAAAGAATTTATAGTCGGCATCGTTAAGCTTCTGTGCCTTCAGTACTTCATACAAACGTGCATACCTGTCATGAAAATACTCCATCTTTTGTGTAAAAGACGAAGGGGCGTAGTCTCTGATGACGGCAATCTGGGAACAGTCATCTATGAATTTCCCCTCTGGAGAATACTCAAGCCGGACTGCGCCATCATCTATCAAGGTGATTCTCACATGGTCGTCTTGATAAGCAATATTCTTAGCTGTCTGCGACCTTGCTGGCGAGAGGCAGAGAATAAGAAAGAGAAAAAGTATAACGCAAACTGTTTTCATAAGACTTACAGCTCTCAAGTTACGCTTACACTACGGTAGTCTATAAAACAAGAAAGACATCCTCCCATCTCAATCCCTTCAGAGAGAATGTCTTTCTTATTGTGTATCTACAAAGTTTATTTATTGTTTACGCTCAGACTTACTTATATTTCTTTGTATCCCACCATACGCGCACGTTCATGCCGTCGCCCTGGTTCTGGTTGAGGGTAGACAGTGTGGAGTTCGGGTTGTCGCGCCGCTCAGCATCGGGGTAGCGTATCTTCTTGACAAACTCTCCCTTGGCGGGGTTGATGCTTGCGTCAGCGCTCTGATTGACGGGCGAAAGCTCCGGATAGCCAGTACGACGGAACTCACTCCAAGCCTCGAAGCCATCAGGATAGAGGGCTATCCATTTCTGAGTGATAATCTTCTTCAACTTGGCTTCCTGTGAATCGCCTTCGTTCCATGCCACGTTGCCAGTCGTGATGTAGGTCTCATCGTTGTCCGTAGTATAAAGCGATGGAACCACATCCTTACGAGACTCAGCGAAGGAGGCTCGGATACCGGCCTCGTAGTCGGCCTTTGCGTTACCAGCACCGGACCATCCCCGGACGGCAGCCTCAGCTTTAAGGAAGCACACCTCAGAATAAGCCATCGCCTTGAGCGGCATGGTGAGCACAGAGTTGCCCGGGCCATCGCTCACAGCTGCCTTGCCGCTGTTCCAGTTAGGATAGGCATGCAAACCCCAGGCCTGCGAGTTGGCATCCACACCATTTTCAGCCTGTCCAATCTGGCTGTCGCTCATTCCGTTTGGCGATCCTGAGAACATTTCGTCGGTGTAAGTGGTGCCAATTGCACCAGGATGTGCCGTACGGTAGTTGTTGGTGATGCCGAACCACATGGGCAGACGTGGGTCAAAGACAGAGCTTTCATGCTTGAGAATCTTCTCCATATCAGTACTCATCACGAAGCCGGCCCATTGGGAAATCATGTAGAGCGGTTGGCCCCAAGCATTGCCGCCCGTAGCGGTGATACGCACCATAGCATTGTCGTCCTCACTTTGCATCACGCCTGCAGCCAGTGCGGCCTCAGCTTCGCTCTTGGCTCTGGCCGGATCAATGTTTGTAAGGCGCATTGCGGCTCTCAAACGAATTGAGTTGGCAAAACGAATCCATTTTTGCACATCACCGGCAAAGATAAGATCCTGATCAGCATTGACGCTCGACTGCTCTACGCCCGCCGGCGGGTTCTTCAAAGCATTGACGGCCTCTGTAAGTTCCTTAAAGATACCGTCATACACATCCTTCTGGGCATCGAAGCCAACCTGGTCTTCACCCAAACCTGCCTTGCTATAAGGAATGTCGCCATAGGCATCGGTCACCGTGATCGTACGCCATGCGGTAATGATGCGCATCATCTGCGCAACATTACTGAATTGCGCGTGAGAGGCATCCCCAACCTCATTGGTCACATATTTAGTCTCTTTAAGAGCCGTATAGAAAGGTGTCCATAGAGCGGTGTAGATCCACCCGTCGTTGTAGCCGTAACGGTCGGTTACCCAGCCTTGTATGGTATTGCTCAGGTAGTGGGCATAGAAATGACCGTAAAGGTTCTCGGCTCGCTGGTAGGGATCACAGCTCACGTTGGTGCAGAGCTCTGTGACATGATTGAGCAGATAACCCGGATTGCCGTCGGTGACGACATAGGGATTGGTATTCATCACGTCGAAGTTACTTGTGCATGAGGCCAAAAGTGGCAGCGCAACAAGACAGCCTCCTATGATTTTATTAAGTGTTTTCATAATGTGTCAATGTTATGGTTAAACGTTCATCCTTCTTGCATTCCTTTAGAACTTCACGTTGAGCGAGAAGCCGATGTTGCGTGTCGGAGGCATGGAAGCGTATTCAAAGCCTTGAGCGTAGTCGGAACGGGAGTAAGCTGACTCTGATGCAACTGGGGCATCCTTATAGAAGTAGAACAGGTCGCGACCGACGATGGAGAACTTGACTGATGACAGCGGGGTGTTGACGAACCAATTCTTCGGCAGGTTCCAACCCAAAGAGAGCTCACGCATCTTAATATTGGTGCGCTTGTACATGAACAGCTCGGCCACGGCGTTGGATCCGCCCACGCTGTTCCAATATTCCTCAGCCGTGACAGACTTGGTGTTAGGCTTTCCCGTGCTCTGCACAATACCTTCAACCACCATGCCATCGCGTCCGTTGAGACTGCGCTTTGAGTTGCCGTAGGTAGTAGCGTAAGCATCGGTCATAGAAATAAAGTCGCCGCCCCAAAGCACATCCACGAGGGCTGTGAGGGAGAAGTCCTTATAACTCAGTGTGTTGCCGATAGATCCAGTCCATTTGGGCATGATGTTGCCAATCACCTTATCAGTGGTCTTGACAGGGAGACCATTATCATCGATGAGCACATTGCCTTTGTCATCGCGGGCCAGCGCGTTGCCAGCGACGATGTCACCAAACTGGCTGCCCTCATTCACCACAACAGATGCGACACGTGTCGAGCCAAGGGAATAGCGCTTGATGTTGTCGGTGAGCTTGTTACACTTCGTGCGATTGAGACCGTAGTTGAGCGTCACATCCCACTGCCAGTCCTTGGTCTGGATGGGTGTTCCGTTGACCATGAGCTCAACTCCATGACTTGAGATCTTACCGGCATTGACCATACGGCCACTGTAGCCTGACGAGGAGGCCGTCTGAATACCGAGGATCTGGTTGGTGGTGTTACTGTTATAATAGGTGAAGTCAATGCCAAAACGATTCTTGAACATTCTGTACTCGAGACCGAGCTCCCACGACTTTGTTTTCTCAGGCTTAAGTGAGCTGAGCGGATAAGTGGTAGGAAGCTGCATTTCGAGCAGTCCTCCGTTCACATCACTGTTGTAAGTATGCCATGCGTAGAGCGTCTGGTAGGGGTCGGTGTCATTACCCACCTGGGCAAAGGAGCCACGCACCTTCAGGTAGTCGATAACATCTGGCAGCTTCACCATCTCAGAAATGATGGCCGAAAGGCTCACTGACGGATAGAAATAGGAGCGGTTATCCTCGGGCAGGGTCGAAGACCAGTCGTTACGGCCTGTGACTTCAAGATAGAGCATGCTCTTATAACCTACGCTGGCATTGCCATAGATACTATGAATTTCCTTCTTGCTGAAGCTCTCGTCAGCGAGGCGAGAAGCGCCGTTGCCTAAATAGATGAAGCCCGGAACAAGGAACAGCCCGGCATTGGCCGACAGTCCGGAAAGGTTTCGGTTAAACACCGACGTACCGAGGTTGGCGGTGACATCGAAGTCGCCAAAGTGCTTGTTAAACGCCAACAGCAGATCAGCATTAAACTCCTTGGTCGTCGAGCGGCTGTGAGCATATTGGTTCTGCGTGTTGGAGCCGTAAGACAGGTAAGTGGCGTAACTCTTATAGGTGTCCTGATACCAGTCGATAGACGTGCGGCCGGTGAGCTTGAGCCAGTCGGTGAACTTCAGCGTGGCGCTCACCTGTCCCATAATACGGTCGCGCACATTGCGGTTGCCGTTACCCGGATAGATTAAACCGTAAGGGTTGGAGGCTTCCGGATCAGAACCCATCCAGTTGATGACCTGATTATTGAAGATAAAGTCGTGGTCGAGATCCTCAAGGCGAATAGAGCGCGGTGTCTGGACAAACTGCGACATGATGCCATATCCGCCCTGTCCCGGAGCGTTGCGCAATATCTCGTGCATATAGCTTCCTTTCACGGCCACACTGATCCATTTGCTCTGCATCTCCACGTTCATGGTATAATATTGACGATTAAGCCTATGCGTAGGAGTGATGCCTTTGTTACGTGAGTCGGTGAATGAGAAACGGCCACGCACATCCTTTGAACCCGCCGATGCCGTAACGGAGTTGTTAAGCATTGAACCGGTCTTATAGTAATCGTCGATAAAGTTCATGTGGCCAGGCTCGAGCACGTAATCCTGCGCGCTTGTGTCACCAAAGAAACTCTTGCGCCAATTGGTCACAGTCTGTTTGCCGTCCATCTTCGGACCCCACGAGCCGCGCGAGGAGGCATTGTACACTCCGCCCGAGCCCTGGGCATAAACGTCCTGATAGTCGTAGGAGCTGTAAGGTGAGGAGAACTCAACGTTGCCGTTATACTCGAACTGCAGCGGCTGGTTGAATGAGCCGCTCTTTGTGGTGACAATGATGGCACCGTTCTGGGCACGTGAGCCGTAGAGGGCAGCGGCATTGGCACCCTTCAAGACGGAGATGCTCTCAATGTCGTCGGGGTTGATCTGAGAAGCCGCGCCACTGTAGTCGGAGCCACCGTACTCATCTACACTGTTATTGTCGGTATCATTGATCGGAATACCATCGACCACCCAGAGCGGTTGGTTGTTGCCGCTGAGCGAGTTAAGGCCACGCATCACAATACGTGTAGAGCCGCCCATGCCGGTGCCCGATTGTGAGATCTGCACGCCGGCGATCTTACCCTGCAACATATTGGCCACCGACGTGGATTGGTTTTCAGTAAGAGCCGAGGTGTTCACTTCCTGCATGGCGTAGCCTAAGGCTTTCTTCTCGCGCTTGATACCGAGCGCGGTGACCACCACTTCGTTAAGGTCGTTGTTGGAAGGCTCCATGACAACACGGACGGTCGTGCCCGAGGCAGCGACGGTAGTAGGCGTATAGCCTAAATAAGAAATCTTGAGCGTGGTGCCTTTGGGAGCTTCGAGGGTGAAGTTGCCATTGGCATCGGTCACCGTTCCGTTCTTTCCGGAGGCATCGACAACGCTTGCGCCGATGATGGGCTCACCGTTCTCATCGAGAACGATACCTTTCACAGTTACTTTTGCCTGTTCTACGGATCGCAATGCATTCACCTCCGGCGAGGCAGCGAAAGCTTCACCTCCAGTAGACATACAAAGCAAACCAATTGCCAAGGCAACAGACGATCTTGTCGCGCTTTTTAGTGGCTCTAAGTTAGGTTTCATGTTCAAATACTTTAAGTTAGATATAATGTTGTTCGCCCCTCCTAAGTTTCTGAAATTTAATAAAACTGTTTTATCACATGTATGTCATATACTTAGAAGTTTTAAGTTAAGATTGCAACGCATTTTTGCTTTCGACTGCAATATTAAATAAAATATCTCAAGCGTGCAAACGTTTTCATAAATAAATTTTTCTTCGCCGCCATATTTAACACTTCTGTCTTAAATTTTTATCCTTTCATTCATTATAAATTTAATAAAATGGCATTTTGGCCACTGAATATTGCTCCGACTTTTCTTTACAAAAAGTAAACAAGGCCGCGGTCCGAGAGGTCGTAGACACACTTGAGGAAAAGGTACTTGAACATACGCACCGGGTCCTCGGCCTGACGGCCATTGTCGACGCTGTAGTTGTCCTTGACCAGACTGAAGACGAAAGAGGAGTCTATGTGCTCCTTGAGTATCCGCAACTTGTGGTGCATCTGTTAAATCGGGGTAATAATATTTTACAAGCAGTCGTCTGAGAATCGTTTTTTTTCAACCAAGGTGTCGCTTGGGTGGAAATGACGCGATTATGGGCCATTTTGGTAAGTCATTGATTATTAAACACTTATAAATTTTACGATTTTTCAGCGTTGCCAACTCACTGAAAAGGCGTCGCCGTTACGGTGCAATCGCGTTGCCGTTACGGTGCAATCGCGTCGCCGTTACGGTGTAATCGCGTTGCCGTTACGGTGCAATCGCAACGCGATTAGGCAGTAACGGCAAAACTATTTGGCCGAAAAGCCGCCGACGGTGTTGTAAATGGGCGAAAGGCTACCCTTTTTCCGCTCTATTTACCCCTGTTGCCAAGTGTTAAATTTCGGCAATAATATTTTACAATTCAACGTGGGCACACGGTGTCTGGTCTGTCCAAATCTTGGAAGGGACAAATATCTTTACCCGATTAAATTGACGTGCGTCGTGCGCTTTGCAGGGGCGGCCCCTGCAAGCCAAACGTGCTTCGGTGGAACCAATTCATTGTCGAGATTTTCATTGATTTGCTTGCATATCTCAAGTATTTTGACGAATTTTGGAAACCAAAAGCCACCGACTATACACTATCTACTAAATACAACATGAATCATCACCTCATCATGGCGACAATAGGGCTGACGCTCGCCGCCAACGCGCAAGCACAAGACCACTACAACCGTGGGATAGGCCTCTACCCCGGGAACAAGGCGGAATATACCGCGCCGAGGCTCGTCGGCGACAACGAATATCGCGACTTGGCCCTGAACAGGATGGCCACCGCATCGTCGAGCATCGACTGCAACCTCACGGCCCAACTCGCCACCGACGGCCTGTTGACCAAGGGCGAGCCCAAGACGCTCACGGTATCGACCAACAAGGGCGTGGACACCTCACGCGACAGGTTGAAGGCCATCGACGGCAACAGCGTGTCGCCCTATTATGTCTATGGGCCTGACGGCTGGACGCAATACCTCTGGCAAGGCATGACCGTGCATGCCGACACGCTCCGCCTCTGTTTTGAGACGGCTTACGACGCAAAACTGCCAGCAGGATGGAGCGTCACCGTCGAGGGCACCACCGACGGGAAGACGTGGGCAGACGTGGGCAGCGTGAAGCGCGACGGACTGCCCGGCTACAAGACACGGCAAACCGTCTCCACCGACCCCAACAAGCAGACCGGACTGACCAACCTGCCTCTGCGACGCGGCACCGTAGCCATACCGCTCAACCGCAAGGGCGCGGACTGGCGCGGACTGAGGCTGCGCTTCGCCATGCCTTCGGCCGCATGGTGGCGGATTTACGAGATAGACGATGGCCCGGCAAGCGACATGCCCAAGGAGTTCAACCTGGGCGTGTCGCCTTGGCGGCAGCGCAACATGAGCTGGTTGCCGTCGGAGCATTTCTTCAGCGCGTGGGTGGCAAGCCCTGACGAGGCCAGCCAGCCACAATGGCTGAAGGTTGACCTCGGCGCGGAAGCCGACATCGACCGCTTGCGCATACACTGGGTCTACGCGGCCAAGGCGGGCCTGGCGCAAGTGTCGGACGACGGGGCCAACTGGCGCGACGTGGCCAAGCTCTCGCCCGCCAAGGACGGCAGCGTGGCCTCAGTGCCCATGAAGGCGCGAGGCCGCTACGTCAGGCTGTGGCTCACCGCGCCACAAGGCGGCACCTACGGCGTGGCCGAACTGGAAGTGCTCGGGCGCGGCGGCCTGCTGGCAACGCCAAGCAACAGCCTCGACCTGGGCAAGGGCAAGCTGTCGATAAACAACTGGCAACTTCGGCGCGACAACGACAAGGCGACGAGGCTCATAAAAGGCGCGTCGTCATGGATAGAGGCCACCGTGCCAGGAACGGCCCTGACGAGCTATATCAACATTGGCGCGGTGCCGGAGACGACAGTCGCCAACGACATGAGGCAGGTGTCGGAATCGTTTTTCAACTCCGACTTCACCTACAAGGCCGACATCCTGGTGCGCGACGGGGCGATAAGCAACGGCGACGCCACGTTTGACGCCACGAAGTCGCACAGGTACCTGTGTTTCGACGGCATCGACTGGCGCGCCACCGTGGAGCTGAACGGCAAGCGCGTGGGCAGGATTGACGGCGCGTTCACCCGCGCACGCTTCGACATCTCAAGCCTCTTGAAGCAGGGGCGCAACGAGCTTGTGGTGCACGTGGCGAAGAACGCCCACCCTGGCCCGGTGAAGACGAAGAACGCGCGCTCGACCGACTTGAACGGCGGCACCCTCGCAGCCGACAACCCCACGTTCACGCCCACGATAGGATGGGACTGGATAACCTCCACGCCTGGACGCTGCATGGGGATATGGAACGACGTGTACATCACGCAAGACGATGGCCTCTGCCTCGCCGACCCTCTCGTGACCACTGAACTGGCCGAAGCCGACACCCTCGCCACGCTGACGCCTACCGTGAAGGTGGTCTCCACGCGCGAAGAGCCCGCCAAGGTGACGCTCAACGGATGGATTGGCACATTGCGCTTCGCCAAGGACATCACGGTGCAGGCCGGCGAGAGCCGCGACGTGAGCTTCGCACCATCGGAATATCGCCAGCTCGCGCGCCGGCAGATGAAGCTGTGGTGGCCCAACGGCTACGGCACGCCTTACCTTTACGACGCGGGCTTCTCGCTGACGAGCGGCGCCGACACGCTCTGCACGCTCCGCTACAAGGCCGGACTGCGGCAGGTGAGCACCGCCCTCGAGCCTTCGCCCGACGGCAAGGGCAAACGGTTGCAGATATTCGTCAATGGCAAGCGACTGGACCCATTGGGAGGCAACTGGGGATTCTCAGAGACCAACCTGCGCTACCGTGGACGCGAATACGACGCCACCGTGCGCTATCATCGCGACATGAACTTCAACATCATACGCAACTGGGTGGGACAGATTGGCGACGAGGAGTTTTATGACGCATGCGACAAATACGGCATCATGGTATGGCAAGACTTCTGGCTCGCCAACCCGTGGGACGGACCCGACCCCGACGACGAGACGATGTTCATGCAAAACGCGCGCGACCTCATCAGCCTCATCAGGAGGCACCCGTCGGTCGCCCTCTACTGCGGGCGCAACGAGGGATTCCCGCCTGCCACGCTGCAGGACGCGCTGCAAGGCTCCATCAAGGCCCTTCACCCACAGCTATCATACATAGGCTCGTCTGCCGACGACGTGGTGACCGGACACGGCCCATACGGCATCAAGCCCACGGAGTTTTATTTCAAGCACCTCTCTCATAAGTTGCACTCCGAGGAAGGCATGCCCAACATCCCGACATGGGAGAGCCTGAGGCGATTCCTGAGACCGAAGGACGTGTCGTTCGGTGACGACACGTGGGGGCAACACGACTTCTGCATGGAGGGCGCGCCACGCGGCATGGAGTTCATCGGCATCATGGAGCGGCACTTCGGCAAGCCGGCCTCGCCACGGCAGTTCACACAGTGGGCGCAATGGCTCAACTATGACGGCCACCGCGCCATGTTCGAGAGCCGGCAGACCGACCGGCAAGGCCTGTTGATGTGGATGAGCCATCCGTGCTGGCCGAGCATGGTGTGGCAGACCTACGACTATTACCTTGAGCCCACGGCGGCTTATTTCGGCGTGAAGAAGGCGTGCGAGCCGTTGCACATACAATGGAACCCGGCTGAGCGCGAAGTGGAGGTGGTGAATGTCTGTCGCGACTTGGACAAGCCCCTCATGGCAGAGATGCGGATAATGGACGCCAAGGGCAACACCCTGACGGAAAAGACCGTGGAGACACGTCCAGAACGCGACACGACCGTGGCCGCTATCACCGACATCGCGGCTCCCGACGAGGACGTATGGTTCATAAGGCTGCGCCTCATGGACGGCCAGACAGTGGTATCAGACAACTTCTACGTGGAAGGCCGCGAAGCCGACAACCTGCAATCGCTGGCCAAGACCCTGGGCGAGCCAAAGCTCAGCGTGGCACGACACTTCGAGAAGCAAGGCGGCGAATGGACCGGCCACGTCGAAGTCAGCAACACGGGCGACACCCCTGCCCTGCTCGTCAGGCTCAACCTCGTGGGCGGCGACGGCGAGCAGATATTGCCGGCACTCTATTCCGACAACTATTTCGCGCTCATGCCGGGCGAGAAAAAGACCGTGGAAGTGAGGTTCAGCGACGCCGACAGCCGTGGAACCAGGCCCGACATTGTTTGCCAGCCCTTCACGCTCGGCGAATGATGCCACGCCTATCTCCACAATTAAACATTTCTTAGCGTAAGAATATCCATCCGTTATCGTTTTTTTCATTACCTTTGCAAAGGAATAACGACAAGCCAAAAACTTCTTGAAACATATCAAGACTGTTCTGTTCGAAAACCAAGATATACGGATTGGATATTCTTATATTATGCTTAAAACTATAACTGTCAAAAAACTCTTCTCCGCGGTCCTTCTCGCGGGAATGTCTCTCGGCGCGCAAGCCGGGACCTACACCCAATATGTCAATACCGCTATCGGCACGGGTGGCCATGGCCACGTGTTCTACGGCGCCAACGTGCCTTTCGGCCTCGTGCAGCTCGGCCCCACCATGGTGACACGTGGTTGGGACTGGTGCTCTGGCTACCACATCAGCGACGACATCATCATCGGCTTCGGCCATACCCACCTCAGCGGCACGGGCATCGGCGACCTCGGCGACGTGGCGTTGCTCCCAGTTGTGAGCGACAACGAGAGGCAGACCACCATAGACCGCGGCACGGAGAAATGCGTGCCGGGCTTCTACACCGTGGTCACGGGCGACGGCGTGAAGGTGGAACTCACGGCCACGTCGCACGCTGGCCTTCACCGTTACACCTTCCCCAATGGCCGCACGCCACAGCTCAGGCTCGACCTCAAGCAGGGCATTGGCTGGGACAAGATGTACGACAGCCACTTCACGCAGCTCTCGCCCACTGTCATCACCGGCTACCGCTATTCGTCGGGATGGGCAAAGGATCAGCGCGTCTACTTCTACGCTGAGTTCAACCGCCCGGTGTCAATGACCCGCCAGGAAGGCGACTCAGTGGCTTACATGCGCGCCACCGACAACAACGGCGAGGCCATAATGGCACGCGTGGGCATATCAGCCACGTCTATCGACGAGGCGCGCGCCAACCTCAACAAGGAACTCTTGTCGTGGAACCTCGAGCAGGTCAGGGAGCAGGCCGACAAGCAGTGGGACAAGGAACTGGGCCGCGTGCGCATAGAGACAACCAACGCCGACAACCGCGCCATCTTCTACACCGCCCTCTACCACACCATGACGGCACCATCGGAGATTAGCGACGACGATACCACCCTCGGCAAGCGATACACCACGTTCTCTCTCTGGGACACCTACCGCGCACAGATGCCGCTCATGACGCTTATCCACCGCGACCGCTGCGCCGACATCGGCAGCACCTTCATGAGCATCTTCGCCAAGCAGGGCAAGCTGCCGGTATGGCACTTGTGGAACAACGAGACCGACTGCATGGTGGGCAACCCCGGCGTGCCCGTCATGGCCGACCTCGTGCTCAAGGGGCTCTACACCAACAAGGAAGAGGCTTTCAACGCCATGAAGACCTCGCAACTGCTCGACGAGCGCGGCTTGAAGCAGCTGCGCGAATATGGCTACATCCCATTCGACAAGGACACGACCAACGAGACCGTGGCCAAGGGGCTGGAATACGCGCTTGCCGACTGGAGCACGGCGCAGGTGGCCAAGATGCTCGGCAAGACCGACGACTACAACTATTTCATCAACCGAAGCAAGAGCTACTCTAAATATTTCGACAAGAGGGTCAACTTCATGCGTGGCGTGGACAGCAAGGGCCACTTCCGCGACAATTTCAACCCATTCCATTCCGTGCATCGTTTCGACGACTTCACCGAGGGCAACGCTTGGCAATACACGTGGCTCGTGCCTCACGATGTTCACGGACTCGTGAGCCTCTTTGGCAGCGAGAAGCGTTTCTCGAATAAGCTCGATTCGCTGTTCGTGGTGCACGGCGACCTTGGCGAGAACGCCTCGCCTGACATAAGCGGACTCATCGGCGAGTATGCGCACGGCAACGAACCAAGCCACCACGTCATCTACATGTACAACTACGTGGGCCAGCCCTACAAGGCCGCGCCTCTGCTGCGCCAAGTGTTCCGCGAGATGTACAACAACGCGCCCGACGGACTCAGCGGCAACGAGGACGTGGGCCAGATGTCGGCATGGTATGTCATCTCGGCTTGCGGACTCTACCAGGTTGAGCCAGCCGGCGGCAAGTTTATCATCGGCTCTCCGCTCTTCCAAAAGGCAGAGCTGAACGTGGGCGACGGCAAGACGTTCACGGTGCTCGCCAAGAACAACAGCGACAAGAACATCTACGTGCAGCGTGCCACGCTCAACGGCAAGCCATACACAAAGAGCTACATCTCCTACGATGAGATCATCAATGGCGGCACGCTCGAGCTCGTGATGGGTCCCAAGCCTTCAAAGTGGGGCACGGCAAAGGCTGACCGTCCTTGAGCTCCACACATTTCACACAGATTAAATTCCTCAAGGAAGCATATAATGCGACATTCCTTCCTCAAAAGCCAATAACAAGACTATTATTTTAATGAAGAAATATTTATCAGTAGTATTCGCGTCCCTTTTAGCGCTGCCGGCATTGTCGGTTGAGAACCCTGTGGACTATGTCAATCCGCTGGTAGGCTCACAGTCGTCGTATGCCCTTTCCACGGGCAACACCTATCCTGTTGTGGCAATGCCCTGGGGCATGAACTTCTGGACGCCACAGACAGGCAAGATGGGCGACGGATGGGTCTACACCTACGATGCCCACAAGATACGCGGCCTGAAACAGACCCACCAGCCCAGTCCGTGGATCAACGACTACGGACAGTTCTCGCTCATGGCCACCGTGGGCAAGCCCGTCTTCGACGAGACGGCGCGCGCCTCATGGTTCTCGCACATGGGCGAGACCGTTACACCTTATTATTATAAGGTATATCTCGCCGACTACGACATCAAGGCCGAGATGGCACCCACGGAGCGTGCCTGCCTCTTCAGCTTCACCATGCCTGCCACCGACAGCGCCAACATCGTGGTAGACGCCTACGACAAGGGCTCGGCTATAAAGGTAGACGTGGCGCGCCAATGCGTCACGGGCTACAGCGTGCGCAACAGCGGCGGCGTGCCAAAGAACTTCCGCGACTATTTCGTGGTGAAGTTTGACCGGCCTTTCACCGTCAGCTACGAGAACCCAGTGGAGCACGGCGGCGCCATAGTGACGTTCCGTTGCAACCGTGGCGACAAGGTCACGGCACGCGTGGCCTCGTCGTTCATCAGCGAGAAGCAGGCATGGCAAAACCTCAAGGAGGTGGAAGGCAAGAGCCTCGACGAGGTGAAGGCCGAGGGCAAGAAACGCTGGAACGAGGTACTCGGGCGCTTGGAGGTAAACGACGACAACACAGACCACATGCGCACGTTCTATTCGTGCCTGTACCGCTCCACGCTCTTCCCACGCAAGTTTTATGAGCTGACCGCCGAGGGCGACACCGTGCACTACAGCCCCTACAACGGTAAGGTGCTGCCAGGCACCATGTTCACCGACACAGGCTTCTGGGACACCTTCCGAAGCCTGTCCCCGCTGGTCAACCTCGTGTATCCTTCCATGGCGACGGAGATGCAGCAAGGACTCGTCAACGCCTACAAGGAGAGCGGCTTCCTGCCAGAATGGGCAAGTCCGGGACATCGCGACTGCATGGTCGGCAACAACTCGGCGAGCATCGTTGCCGACGCGTGGGTCAAAGGCATACGCGGCTACGACATCGAGACCCTGTGGCAAGCTGTGCTCCACGGAGCGCACACCAGCCACCCTACAGTGGGCTCCACGGGAAGGAAAGGATGGGAATACTACGACAAGCTCGGCTACGTACCGTGCGACGTGGGCATAAACGAGAGTGCCGCGCGCACGCTGGAATATGCCTACAACGACTGGTGCATCTACCAGCTCGGCAAGGCATTGGGCAAGAAGGAAAAGGTGATTAAGCCTTACCTTAAGCGCAGCTTCAACTACCGCAACCTCTTCTCCAAGGAATACAACCTCATGCGTGGCCGAAAGAAGGATGGCTCATGGGAGACGCCGTTCAACCCGTTCAAGTGGGGCGGCGTGTTCACCGAGGGCAACGCCTGGCACTACACGTGGTCGGTGTTCCAGCGGCCTGAAGACCTCATCCGGCTCATGGGCGGCGAAAGCAAGTTCAACGCCATGATGGACTCAGTGTTCAACCTCCCCCCTGTCTTCGACGACAGCTACTACGGGCAGGTGATTCACGAGATACGCGAGATGCAGGTCATGGACTTGGGCAACTACGCCCACGGCAACCAGCCCATACAGCACATGATATACCTCTACGACTGGAGCAACCAGCCACGCAAGGCGCAATACTGGGTGCGCGAGGTGATGAACCGCCTCTACAAGGCCACGCCCGACGGCTATTGCGGCGACGAAGACAACGGACAGACCTCGGCGTGGTACGTCTTCTCCGCCATGGGCTTCTACCCTGTATGCCCGGGCAGCACCGACTACGCCATCGGCACGCCTTATTTCAAGCAGGTGAAGCTGCACCTGGAGAACGGCAAGACGACTGTCATCAACTGCGACGCGCCGGCCAAGCGCTTCATCCAGGCAAAGGCCGTGGACGGGCAGAAGCTCACGACCAACTTCCTGAGCCATGGCATGTTGACCAATGGCAGCCGCATCGATTTCACGATGGAATGATAAATAACAAATAACCCAACAAACACGGAAAACCAAAAAGAATTATGAGAAAAACATTTTTAGTGTCACTTTTCCTGACGTGCCTCACGGCAGTGGGCGCGACAGAGAAAGCAGACTTTGCCAAGGTGGTACCCGCACCCGACAAGATTAGCTATAACGCCAAGGGCGGCAACTTCTCGCTGTCGGCCTCCACGGTCATCAACTACACCGCGGGCAATGCCGACATGGAGCGCAACGCCACGTTCCTCGCGCAATACGTGAAAGACATGACCAAGCTCGAGCTTGGCAAGCAAGCCGCCAAGGGCAAGGCGAAGACCGGCATCAGCCTCGTGCTCAACGCCAAGGCCAAGTTGGCTCCTGAGGCCTACGAGATAGTTGTCGACAAGCGTGGTGTCACCGTCACGGGCGCTACGGCCGCAGGCGTGTTCTACGGCGTGCAAGCCATCCGCAAGTCGCTGCCCGTGCTCCAGAGCGCCGAGAGCGTCGAGCTGCCCGCCGCCAAGGTGGAGGCGTCTCCACGCTTCGCCTACCGCGGCATGATGCTCGACTGCGCGCGCCACTTCTTCCCCGCCAAGTTCGTGAAGGAGTACATCGACCTTATCGCCTTGCACAACATGAACCGCCTGCATTGGCACATCTCCGACGACCAAGGCTGGCGCTTCAGCGTGCCTGGCTACCCACGCCTCGCCGAAGTTGGCTCAAAGCGCGCGCAGACCGTGACAGGCCACAACAGCGAGCTTGAGGACGGCGTGCCTTACGGTGGATACTACACCGACGACGAGATTCGCGACATCGTGAAATATGCCGCCGAGAGATACGTCACCATCGTGCCCGAGGTCGACATGCCCGGCCACATGATGGCGGCCCTTGCCGCTTACCCTGAGCTGGGTTGCACGGGCGGCCCTTACAAGACCGGCGAATTCTGGGGCGTATACAGAGACATCCTCTGCGCCGGCAACGAGAAGGTCTACACCTTCATCGAGAAGACCCTCGACCACATCTGCGACCTCTTCCCCGGACAATACATCCACATCGGCGGCGACGAGAGCCCTCGCGTGCGCTGGGAGAATTGCCCCAAGTGCCAGGCCATGATAGCAAAGCAAGGCCTGACCGACAGCAAAGGCGTATCAAAGGAAGCGCGCTTGCAGGGTTACTTCGCCAAGCGAGTGCAGAAATACCTTGAGGCGAAAGGCCGCAAGATCATTGGATGGGACGAGCTGTTGGGCTGCGACGTCGACACCACTGCCACAATCATGTCGTGGCGCGGTGCCGAGCCTGGAGCACAAGGAGCGAAGCTTGGCCACGATGTCATCATGTCGCCCAACAACGCCCTCTACTTCGACCACTACCAGTCAAAGGACACTGGCTCTGAGCCTCCAGCGATTGGCGGATTCTCCGACGTCGCCAACGTCTACAACCTCGAGCCTGTGCCAGCAGAGTTGGCTCCATCGGTGAAGGCACACATCAAGGGCGTGCAGGCAAACGTGTGGACAGAGTACATTCCCTATACCAACCAAGTGGAATACATGGTGCTGCCGCGCATGGCCGCCCTCTCAGAAGTGCAGTGGTTGCAGCCAAGCGAAAAGAACTTCGAGGCGTTCAAGAAACGTGTCGACAGCCTACGCCACATCTATGAGCTGTACGGCTACAACTACGCTCATCACCTCTGGCCAAGCGAGTTCAGAAAAGTGGCAAAGTCATACTAATAAGTAGAAATGCACATCCAAAGACTCTTCATAACGGCAGCCGCGCTGACTGCCGTTTTTTTCACTTACGCGCGTCAGAAGGCCACCCTGCCCTATCGTGACGTCAAACTGCCTGTGGAACAACGCGTGAAAGACTTGCTGGGCAGGATGACACTTCAGGAGAAGATAGGGCAGCTGCGTTGCACGCTCGCCTGGGGCTATTACGACGTGATTGGCAGGAAGAAGGTCGTGCCGTCCGAGGCTTTCAAGAAAGACATTGCCGACGGCAACATCGGCATGCTCTGGGCTACCTACCGTGCCGACCCCTGGACGAGGAAGACCCTCGACAACGGCCTCAACCCTCGCCTCGCCGCGCTCTGCGGCAACGCGTTGCAGAAATACGTCATCGAGAACACTCGCCTCGGCATTCCGCTCTTCCTTGCCGAGGAAGCGCCACACGGCCACATGGCGATAGGCACCACCGTCTTCCCGACAGGTCTCGGCCTTGCCGCCACCTTCGACCGTGACGTGGCACGCGAGATGGGCGGCGTGATAGCACGCGAGGTCAGGCTTCAGGGCGCGCACATCAGCTACGGCCCCGTGATTGACCTCTGCCGTGAGCCACGCTGGAGCCGCGTGGAAGAGAACATGGGCGAGGACCCCGAATTGGCGGGCGACATGGCGGCGGCAGAGATAGAAGGCCTCGGCGGAGGCGACGTGTCAAAGCCTTATGCCACAATCCCGACGCTGAAGCACTTTATCGGCTACGGCACGACGGAAGGCGGCCACAACGGCGCGCCTACTTATCTCGGAAAGCGTGAGATAAGACAGTTTTTCCTGCAACCTTTCCGCAAGGCCATCAACGCCGGGGCTTTATCGGTTATGACGAGCTACAACAGTCTCGACGGCGTTCCGTCCACGATGGACGATTATTACCTGAAAAGCATACTGAGAAACGAATGGGGCTTCAAGGGCTTCACCGTGTCTGACCTTTACAGCGTGGACGGCATCTTGACGACCCACCACGTGGCACGCGACCTCACCGAGGCAGGCGCCTACGCGCTCAACGCCGGTGTCGACGTTGACCTCGGCGGACGGGCTTACGCCGAACTGGGCGAGGCCGTGAAGCGCGGCATATCCACTGAGGCGGCCATCGACTCGGCTTGCGCCAACGTGCTGCGCCTGAAGTTCAAGATGGGTCTCTTCGAGAACCCATACGTTGACCCCGACAAGGCGGCAAAGGGCGTGCGCACGAGCGAGAACGTGGAAGTGGCGCGCCAGGTGGCAAGGAAGGCCATCACGCTTCTGAAGAACAATGGCGTGTTGCCGCTCAAGAAAGACGTGAAGGTGGCTCTCGTCGGGCCCAACGCCGACAACGTGTACAACATGCTTGGCGACTACACCGCGCCTCAAGAGCAAGGCAACGTGAAGACCGTGCTCGACGGCGTGAGGCAGCTGTTGCCTGAGGCCAACATAAAATACGTGAAGGGATGCGCCATTCGCGACACCGCCAACAACAACATAGCCGAGGCGGTGGAAGCGGCGCGCCAGGCCGACGTGGTGGTTGCCTGCGTGGGCGGCAGCAGCGCGCGCGACTTCAAGACGAGCTACAAGGAGACGGGTGCGGCTGAGGCCAACGCCAACAGCGTGAGCGACATGGAGTCGGGCGAAGGCTACGACCGTGCCACGCTGGGACTTCTCGGCTTACAAGACCGTCTGCTGCGTGAGCTGAAGAAGACCGGCAAGCCGCTCGTGGTGGTGTATATCGAAGGTCGCCCATTGCTGAAAAACTGGGCGGCGGAGAACGCCGACGCCCTCCTCACGGCATATTACCCCGGACAGGAAGGCGGAAGGGCCATTGCCGACGTGCTCTTTGGCGATTACAACCCAGCCGGGCGATTGCCTATCAGCGTGCCGCGTGGCGTGGGCCAGCTTCCTGTCTACTACAACAAGAAAGCCGAGCCGCAAAACTACGTGGAGATGTCTGCCAAGCCCCTTTACGCCTTCGGCTACGGTTTGAGCTACACCACGTTCAAATACTCCAACCTCAGCGTCGCGCGGAAAGACGATAGCCATTTCGAGGTGTCGTTCGACGTGACCAACACCGGCAGCCGCGACGGCGAGGAAGTGCCGCAACTCTACATCCACGACGAGGTTGCTTCGATGGCACAACCCGTGATGCAGCTGCGCGCCTTCGACCGCAAGCTCATAAAAGCCGGCGAGACGCGGCGCTTCTCCTTCAACATCGGGCCAGAACAGCTCTTCATCGTGAACCGCGACATGAAAGAGGTGGTGGAACCCGGCGACTTCACCGTCATTGTGGGCTCGTCAAGCGACAACATCCTCTTGAAGGACAAGATAACGGTGCGCTGAAAGCGACTCAGGCCGCAAGCATACAAAGCAGAATTAATCTTGTTATAATCTGAATTAATCATATTCTAACGACAATGGTGACTATTGACGGCAATGTTTCCGCTTTGCCGCCATTGTCATTAAAGAAAAACAAAGGAAAAGACATGAAGAGAGTAATGACCCTTGCCTTCTCGTGCTTGCTCTCCTTGACCATGTTCGCCCAACAGCGTGGCGACGTGATGGAGCAAAGCGACGGATATGTATGGCCGACAGACCAAAAGGTTCTCGACAAGCTCGGTAAATGGCAAGACCTGAAATTCGGTGTACTCTTCCACTGGGGACTCTATTCCGTTCCTGGAATGGTGGAGAGTTGGGCCATCTGCGACGAGGGATGGATAACCCGCGACACCACACAGACCTACCAGCAATACAAGGACTGGTACTGGGGGTTGGCAAAAAAGTTCAACCCGACCAAGTTTGACCCTACACAATGGGCACGCGTGACGAAGGACGCCGGAATGAAATACATGATTTTCACCACAAAGCATCATGACGGCTTCTGCATGTTCGACAGCAAATACGACGATTTCTCCATCGCCAACTACGCCTTCAAGCAGAACCCCAAGCGCGACGTGCTGAAATACGTGCTCCAGGCTTTCCGTGACCAGGGATTCATGCTTGGCACTTATTTCTCCAAGCCCGACTGGCACTCACAGGACTATTGGTGGGACGTGTACCCGACGAAGCGAGGCCGCAACGTCAACTACGACATCAAGAAATGGCCTTGGCGCTGGAACCGCTACAAGCAGTTTGTCTACAACCAGATGTGCGAGATAACCGACCCGCGACGCTATGGCAACGTGGACATTCTCTGGCTCGACGGCGGCTGGGTGTGCAAGGAGAACAACCAGGACATCGACATGCCGCGCATAGCCGAGGGCGTGCGTCGCAACCAGCCCGGATTGCTCATCGTGGACCGCACCATCGGTGGCCCCTACGAGAACTACCAGACCCCCGAACAGACCATTCCCGCCAAGCAGCTAAGCCATCCTTGGGAGAGCTGCATCACGCTGACCAACGACTGGGGTTGGGTGCCACGCCCTACTTGGAAGAGTCCTGAGAAGGTCATCAGCACGCTCATGGAGGTCGTGGCGAAGGGCGGCAACATGGTGCTTGGCGTTGGCCCCACACCCGAAGGCCTCATACAGCAGGAGGCCGTGACGCGCCTGCAGGCCATAGGCAAGTGGATGCGCGCCAACGGCAAGGCCATCTATGGCACGGTGACGACGAAGAACTATCACAGTGGCGACGTGTGGTTCACGGCCTCGAAAGACGGGAAGACCATCTTCGCCCTCTACCCGTCAGGCGCCGGCAAGCCCACGCCGCAAGCCATCAAGTGGACAGGCAACCTGCCAAAGGGCAAGGTGGTTCTCGTGGCCAATGGCAGGAAGCTCAAGACATCGGTCAAAGGCGATGCCGTCACCGTGACGCTGCCAGCGGGCACGGTAAAGGCCGGCGAACCATTCGCACTGGAGATGCGAGTGCGCTAAATGGCTCCTTAACTTCTTAAACACGACTGATATATTATTAATCATGAAGAAAATATTGTCAACCATGCTTCTCGCCATGGCGTGCTTCTCGCAACACGCCAAAGCGGGTGACTTGACACGATATGTCGACCCAATGATTGGCACGACAAACTTCTCGGTCTGCAACCCGGGAGCGGTTCTGCCTCACGGACTGATGACGGTGACCCCGTTCAACGTGATGGGCTCGGACCTCAACAAGTTTGACAAGGACAAGCGATGGTGGTCGGCAGCCTACGAATACAACAATGTCTACATGACCGGCTTCGCCCATGTCATGCTGAGCGGCGTGGGCTGCCCAGAGATGGGCACGCTGCTCACCATGCCCACCACGGGCAAGCTCAACGTCGACTACCGCGACTACGGCTCCACCTACGACCAGGAGACGGCCCGCCCGGGTTATTATGGCGTCAGGCTGAAGAAATATGGCGTGAGGTGCGAGATGACGTCCACGCTTCGCTCCTCGCGAGAGAGATACACGTTCCCCAAGGGCGAGGGCCACATCCTCGTGAACATCGGCGACGGACTGACCAACGAGGTGGGCGGCAGCGTGAGACGCGTCAGCGACACCGAGATAGAAGGGTTCCGCCTGCTCGGCACCTTCTGCTACAATTCGCAGGCGGTGTTCCCGATGTACTTCGTGGTAAGGGTCAACAAGCGTCCGCAGTCGTCGGGCTTCTGGAAGCTGCAGCCCAAGATGGAGGGCGTGAAAGGCGAATGGGATCCCGACAACGGCAAATACAAGCTCTACAACAATTACGGGCGCGACCTTGCCGGCGACCACATAGGATGCTTCTTCAACTACGACTTTGCCGACACCTCCGAGGTGGAGGTCTCCGTGGGCGTGTCGTTCGTCTCAATCAAGAACGCGAGGGAGAACCTCGACGTGGAGCAACGCGGCAAGTCGTTCGACGACATGGCGCGCCTGGCCGACGAGGAATGGGAGAAGACCTTGGGCAAGATTACCGTCGAGGGCGGCACCGAGGCGCAGAAGCGCGTGTTCTACACCGCGCTCTACCACACCCAGCTCGAGCCTTGCGTCCTGCAAGACGTGAACGGCGAGTACCCCACGATGGAGAGCGACAGCATTGGCCACACCGATGGCACACGCTACACCGTCTACTCGCTTTGGGACACTTACCGCAACCTGCACCAGCTCGAGACCCTGCTCTATCCCGACCGCCAGATTGACATGGTGCGCACGATGATAGACATGTATCGCGAGTGGGGCTGGATGCCTCGCTGGGAGCTGTTCGGCCGCGAGACGTGGACCATGGAGGGCGACCCTGCCATACCCGTCATCACTGACACGTGGCTCAAGGGCTTGCGCGACTTCGACATCAACACGGCTTATGAGGCCTTCCGCAAGTCGGCCACCACGCCAGGCAAGGACAACCTCATGCGCCGCGACATAGACCCTTACGCCAGCCGCGGGTACATACCGTTGGGGTGGTTCGCCCAAGACCAGTCGGGCGACAACTCCGTGTCCCACGCCCTGGAATACTATGTCGCCGACGCGTCGCTGGCACGCCTGGCCGAGAGCCTCGGCCACAAGCAAGACGCCAAGCTCTTCCGCGAGCGTAGCCTCGGCTACAAGCACTACTACGACAAGCAGACGGGCACGCTGCGCCCAAGGCAGAAAGACGGCTCATGGCTCACGCCATACGACCCGGGCGACGGTGCCAACTTCTCCAACGCGCCGGGATTCCATGAGGGCTCTTCGTGGAACTACACGTTCTACGTCCCCCACGACATCGCCGGACTCGCCAAGCTCATGGGCGGCGCCAAGCCGTTTGTCAACCGCCTGCAAAGCGTCTTCGACAAGGGACTCTACGACCCTGCCAACGAGCCCGACATAGCCTATCCTTACGTCTTCAGCCGCTTCAAGGGCGAGGAATGGCGCACCCAGGAAGAGGTGCATAAGCTCATAGCCAAATACTACACCGACAAGCCCGACGGCATTCCCGGCAACGACGACACGGGCACGATGTCGGCATGGGTGGTCTTCTCCATGCTCGGCTTCTATCCCGACTGCCCCGGCGACCCAAGCTATACGCTCACCTCGCCGGTGTTCGACCGCGCCACGCTACACCTCGACAAGCGCTACTATCCTGGCGGCGACCTCACCATCGTGGCCAATCGCCCCACCCCGTCGGCACACATCATAAGCACGATGACGCTCGGCGACAAAAAGCGGAACAGCTACCGCGTGTCGCACAAGGAGCTGGTCAACGGTGGCACGCTGACATTCAACTTGAAGTGAGCCAACCGGCATATAACATGAACTACCATTGAAAACAAATAACGGTTCACCAGCGAGAGGCCTGCCCCTCGCTGGTGAACCGTGCTCATTTAGCATTGCCTGTCTTAAAAACCTGTTAGGCTGAACATGAAGTTTAATTTTATTGCTGTCTGGTAAAACTTTTCAAACAAAATAAATTAGGGCTGACACTTCTCACGAGGTACCAGCCCTTTTGGTTATCTTTGTTTTGCGAAAAAATATATAACCATGAGCAAATTTAGATAAAATTTCCGAATTATAAGCCAGTTGGGATAAAAAACAGAAAT